>TARA_R110000868_G_scaffold378658_3_pt1 | contig 47327 bp, 35 predicted proteins | sample TARA_R110000868 | Tara Oceans TARA_R110000868 (sample SAMEA4397489) | marine metagenome | biome: Polar Biome; feature: [SRF] surface water layer (ENVO:00010504); material: water (ENVO:00002006), including particulate matter (ENVO:01000060) such as... | depth 5 m | reverse complement strand
ATATTTATATGTTTTTATTATTATATATTAAAAATACATTTTCAAATATTGTGGATAACTTTCAATGCTAGGTTAAAGTGCTAATAGCCAAAAAATGAAGCCTATTTGTACTATTAAGTAACTTTAGTTTTAATTTATAAAAAATTATTTGGTCAATATTATTTTAATAATCAATAAAAATTATAATTAATACTTTGTTAACTGGAGTTTACCAAATCCAGATTTTAACTAATGTGGATAAGTAATTATAATTGTGGAAAAGAAAGCAAGATTTAATTTGTGAGCATTGTTGAGTGCTTCTATATTTGATAGCACTTCTTTAGGAGGATCGGCTCGAATTTTCGAGAGGTTAAACGGTATCTCATCTACGAAGACTAACACGAATTATTTAAGAAGTAGGCTATGAAATTTACTCGCTTTTACACAAAGACAGACTGGAAAACACCTTACGACGGTATAAAATTTGTATCCAGGACATCAGAAATTAAAAACCCAGACGGTTCTCAAGTTTTCCATATGGAAAATGTTGAAGTACCTGAATCTTGGTCGCAGGTTGCGACTGATGTAATTGCGCAAAAATATTTTAGAAAAGCTGGAGTACCTGTCGCTCTCAAAAAGGTTTCTGAGAAAGGAGTTCCAACCTGGCTTCAACGTTCTGCTGCAAATGATGCTGAATTAAAAAAGATTTCAGAAGAAAAGCGTTTTTCACATGAAGTAGATAGCCGCCAAGTTTTTAGCCGCTTGGCAGGTTGTTGGACATATTGGGGATGGAAACACGATTATTTTGATAGCGAGCAAGATGCAAAAGTGTTTTATGATGAGTTATGCTATATGTTGGCGACTCAAATGGCGGCTCCAAATAGTCCGCAGTGGTTCAATACAGGTCTTAATTGGGCATACGGGATCAATGGCCCTGCTCAAGGTCATCATTATGTAGATGCGAAAACTGGAAAACTAACTCGATCAAAAGATTCTTACACTCATCCACAACCTCATGCATGTTTTATTCAGAGTGTTGATGATGACTTAGTAAACGAAGGCGGTATCATGGATCTATGGGTTCGTGAGGCTAGACTATTCAAATATGGATCTGGAACAGGAAGTAATTTTTCGTCTATTAGAGGTGCTGATGAGCCATTAAGTGGTGGTGGAAAGTCTTCAGGTTTGATGAGTTTCCTTAAAATTGGTGATAGAGCAGCAGGTGCAATAAAGTCTGGTGGAACAACCCGGCGCGCTGCAAAAATGGTTACGCTTGATCTTGATCATCCTGATATCGAAGAGTACATCAGCTGGAAAGTTAAAGAAGAGCAAAAAGTTGCCGCTTTAGTCTCTGGTTCGAAAATCACCCATAAGCATTTAAAAGATATTATTCGTCTTTGCCATACACCCGTAGAAATTGAAGGACGAACATTCAACGGCGCAATGAGCCGTGACCCGCTTAAAAATAAAGAGCTTGGAAAAGTTATTCGTCAAGCGAAAAGAGATCAAGTTCCTTTGAATTATATAGAAAGAGTAATTCAGCTTGCAAGCCAAGGTTATAAAGATCTAGAATTTGAGACGTATGATACCGATTGGAATTCTGAAGCATATGCGACGGTAGCTGGTCAGAATTCAAACAACTCTGTTCGTGTTCCTAACGCTTTCATGAAAGCGGTAAAAGACAACTCTGAATGGAACTTATATTGGAGAGTTGAAAAAGAGAATGCAGAGAAAGAAGGTCGTGAACCCAAACCATGTAAGACCATGGAAGCTCATGAAATGTGGGATCAAATTGCATATGCAGCATGGGCTTCAGCCGATCCAGGAACTCAATATCATGATACTATCAACGAATGGCATACTTGCCCCGAAGACGGCCAAATTCGTGCAAGTAATCCTTGCTCGGAATATATGTTCCTTGATAACACAGCATGTAATCTCGCATCATTAAACTTGATGAAGTTCTTCACTGATGAAGACAAAACAACTTTTGATGTTGAGTCTCTTCGTTATGCTTCTCGTATTTGGACAACCGTTCTGGAGATTTCGGTATTGATGGCTCAATTCCCATCTAAAGAAATCGCAGAACTCTCGTATGTATTTAGAACTCTTGGCTTAGGCTACGCAAATATTGGTGCAGCATTAATGGTTCAAGGAATACCTTATGATAGCGCTGATGGCGTTGCAACAGCAGGTGCATTAACGGCAATTATGCACATGAAAGCTTATGAAACTAGTGCAGAGCTTGCTGGTGAACTAGGAACTTTTAAAGGCTATGAGAAGAATAAAGAGCATATGCTTCGTGTACTTCGTAATCACAAAAGAGCAGCTTATAATGCCGCACCTGATGAATATGAAGGATTAACCGTTAAGCCACTTGGTATTGATGCTAGTATCTGCCCAGACTATTTACTAAAAGCTGCACAAGAAACTTCTGATGCTGCGGTTGCTTTGGGTGAAAAGAATGGATATAGAAATGCACAAGTAACTGTACTTGCACCAACTGGAACTATCGGTTTGGTGATGGATTGTGATACTACAGGTGTTGAGCCAGATTTTGCATTGGTAAAATTTAAAAAACTTGCTGGCGGTGGATATTTCAAAATTATTAACCAGAGTGTACCCGCAGCACTAAAAAAATTAGGCTACAGTAAAAAAGAAGCCGACGCTATTATTGCATATGCAAAGGGGCATGGTGCTCTGGATGGTTGTCCGCATATTAATCCTGAATCTTTAAAAGAGAAAGGATTTACCGACGAAAAACTTAAAGCTATTGAAGCAGCACTTCCTAGTAGTTTTGATATTAAGTTTGCATTCAACCAGTTTACACTTGGAGAAGATTTCTGCAAAAATGTTCTTGGAATTACGGAAGAACAACTTTCAGATTTTAGCTTTGATATGCTTCGTCATTTAGGATTTAGCAAAGACCAAGTTCAAGATGCCAACGATTATGTGTGTGGAACTATGACTGTTGAAGGCGCTCCATTGCTTAAAGATGAACATCTTGCAGTATTCGATTGTGCCAATAAATGCGGTAGAACTGGAACCCGGTATATTTCTGCGGAAGGTCATATTAGAATGATGGCTGCTGCACAACCATTCCTTTCAGGTGCAATTTCAAAAACCATCAACCTGCCAAATGAAGCAACTGTTGAGGATATGAAAGATGCCTACATGCTTTCTTGGGAAATGATGTTGAAAGCGAATGCCTTGTATCGTGATGGTTCTAAATTGAGCCAGCCATTAAATAGTATGGCCGATGTTCTTGAGGAACTTGATGAGGAAGAAGAAATTAACGATCCAGCTGTAGCAGTAGCCCAAGATAAAGTGGTAGAAATTGCAGAGCGTATTATACATAAATATGTTGCTCGTCGTCAACGACTTCCATTCCGTCGTGAAGGTTACACCCAAAAAGTGAAAATTGGTGGACAAAGTGTTTACTTAAGAACTGGAGAATATGAAAACGGTCAGCTTGGCGAAATCTTTATTGATATGCACCGAGAAGGTGCTGCTTTCAGAAGCTTACTAAACTGTTTTGCAATTTCGATTTCACTTGGTTTACAGCATGGCGTGCCGCTCGAAGAATTTGTGGATGCCTTTGTATTCACTAAGTTTGAGCCAAGTGGTATGGTTGCAGGAAATCCGCATGTAAAAATGACTACCTCAGTAATCGATTATATTTTCCGTGAGTTAGCAGTAGCATACTTAGGAAGAGAAGACTTAGCCCATGTTCCAGCTGATCAAATTCAGGCTAGAGATTTACGTCCAACGGAAGATGATGCATTTACGAAAACAACAACCGTTACAGCTAAAGCTCCCGTTGCAAAGCCTACAGTACCAACTCCTGAGGCCGTTGCAGTTGCCGTGGAAAAAGCTATCACAAAAACAAAGGCTTCAACCAGTACAGACACGGATTACAAAAAGGCTAAAGAATTAGGCTATACAGGTGATGCTTGCCCAGAATGTGGAAGTATGACAATGGTCCGTAATGGAACATGTATGAAATGTATAACCTGCGGTTCTACCACAGGATGTAGTTAATAATACTGTAAGGGCGGATTGAATCCGCCTAGCTGGAAAAGAATTTCTTTCATGGAGAAACAGGATAAACCCCGATTAGTGGAAAGCTGGTCGGGGTTTTTTATTGTAACCATCGTTCATTTTATTCGTTGTAGTTCTGGTGGGTAGCAAATCTAACTTAAGGGAACTATGTTTAAAAATTATCTAAAGGTTGCTTTTCGGAATATCCTGAATAAAAAATTCTATTCCTTTCTCAATATTCTTGGCCTTTCAATTGGGATCACATCTGCAGTACTTATTATTATATATGTTCAAGACGAACTGAATTATGATACATTTCAACCGAATGTTGAAAACAAGTATGTAATTGGTCTTGAAGGGAAGATTGGGAACCAAGAAATTAAAGGGATTTTTACTCCTCCTATTTTAGCAAGTACTATTATGGAAGAGATTCCGGGTATTGTTAGTACTACAAGAACTAATGGTGTTGGGGATATTGTTTTCAGATATAATGACAATGTATTCACTGAAAAAAGTGTTTTTTGGGCAGATTCAAACTTCTATGATTTTTTTGGATATAAACTCATTGAGGGTGATCCAGAAAATGTTTTAAAAGGGCCTAATAAAGCAGTGTTAACAGAGTCGATTGCTAAGAAGTACTTTGGAAATGAAAATCCAATTGGGAAAACAATTCTGGTTGGAAATGCACAAACGTCATATGAGGTGACTGGAATAAATGCTAACACTCCAACAAATTCCCATTTTCGATTCGATATACTGCTTTCCTTTTCTAGTACGCAATTCAGCAGATCAACACAATGGTCTAATAATAGCATTAATACGTATGTAGAAATTCATCCTACAGCAAATCCCGAGCAAGTGGAAACCTCGTTTGATAAATTAGTTCTAAAGTATGCGAGCCCAGAACTTGAGCAATTTATGGGCGCTAGTATTGAGCAAATGAGGGAACAAGGGAATCAATACAAATATTTTCAAGTAGCGATAAAGGATTTACATCTTAATGCATCTGATTTACAAATGTCTTTCGAGCCACCGGGGGATATTACGTATGTCTATATTTTTTCAATTATAGGTGTTTTTCTAATCGTAATTGCGTGTGTTAATTTTATGAATTTATCAACAGCAAGCGCTGCAGGAAGAGCCAAAGAAGTTGGGCTGAGGAAAACAATGGGTGGCGAAAGAAGTGGTATGATTATACAGTTTTTGGTTGAATCTGTAGCATATGTAGTTATCGCGACATTATTTTCCTTCCTATTGATTTACATTACATTGCCATTCTTTAATAGCCTTTCTGGAAAAGAACTCACGCTTTCGATAATAACCGAACCTTGGTTTATAGGAACATTATTTAGCTTGGTTATCTTAATTGGTTTCGTTGCTGGAAGCTACCCCGCGCTATATTTAACAGCATTCAATCCTGTGGATGTTTTAAAAGGAAAAATTAAGAGAGGAGCAAAAAGTGGGAAACTTAGACAGTCTCTGGTAGTTGGTCAATTCTTCATCTCAATTGGATTGATTTCATGCACTATTTTAGTAAACGAGCAGCTTCAATACATGCAAAACAGAAATCTAGGGATTAGTAAAGAGCAATCTATTGTATTAACAAATACAAGTCGACTAGATAATAATCAGGAAGCTTTTCAAGACGATTTATTGCAAGACACAAGAGTAGTATCAGCTAGTTATAGCAATTTTACAATTCCGGGAACAAATAATATTACGATTTTCCAGCGACCTACAACAGATATCGATTATGTGATGGCAATGTATTATGCTGATCATAATCACCAAGAAGCTCTTGGTTTCGAGATGTCGGAAGGGCGCTTTTTTAGTAAAGATTTCCCTACAGACACGCTAGCAATGGTATTAAATGAAGCTGCAGTAAAGGAACTTGGTTTTCAAGAAGTAATTGGGGAAGAAGTTCTTTTCTCAAATGATGGGCGTACATACAAAATTATTGGTGTCATGAAAGATTTTAACTTTCAATCATTACGGGAAGAAATAATGCCTTTGGCAATTCTTTTAACAGATACAGCTAACGAGATGATTGTACGTTTTAAGACAGAAAATCCTCAAGAATCCATAGCGATGATAGAATCAAAATGGGACGATTTTTCCGGAGGAGAACCAATAGACTATACCTTTCTTGATGAAGACTTCGATCGGTTATTTAGACAGGAACAACGCCTTGGTAGTGTATTTACGGCATTTACTATTATTGCGATAATCATTGCTTGTCTTGGATTGTTTGGTCTTTCTGCATATATGGCGGAGCAACGCACAAAGGAAATAGGGGTACGAAAAGTACTTGGTGCGTCCGTAGGCTCGATTTTAGGACTATTGTCTAAAGAGTTCATCAAATTAATATCAATTGCTTTTATCTTAGCCGTTCCACTATCATGGTATTTTATTCAAAATTGGCTACAAAACTTTGCCTATAAAGTAGAAATGAGTCCTCTAATTTTTGTTTATACAGGAATAGTTACACTAGGTATTGTAATTCTTACAATAAGTTGGCAGTCATTAAAAGCCGCGAATATGAATCCAGTTGATAGCATTCAAAATGATTAATAAAAAACTCCGATTAGTAAAATGCTAGTCGGAGTTTTTGATCACTTTAGAATTCGGCCTTTAACGGCATACTTTTTACTCAACTCATTAATTTTTTATAAAAAGCATCTTAATAATATTGAGGCATTTGATCAGAGTTGGAGGATAACTCTTAGAAGCACATTTCCTCCAATAGTTTTATACACTTCAAAACCATTACAAAATTGGAGTTGTTCAGCTTCAGGTAGAAGATTAAAGATCTCGTTTGCACTATATTCGAGGAGTGGAAACTTAATCTTAGCAGAAAGAATAGTACTAGCTATCGCCTTGATGAATATTTCTAACCCATTCTTTCTATATGAAGAAAAGCTGGTTTCTAGAAGTGATTTAAGCTCAGATTTACGGGTTACAATTTTCAATGCAATTGTAGTTCAAATAAGTAGCGGGTGTTTTTGTGATGGAAATAAGCTCTCTATCGGTGTATTAATTACGCTGCTTTTAATTCATCTATAATTTCATCAAGCTTAGACTGGTCAATGGGCTTAATGACATAGTTTTTTACTGCAGATATTGTTTTGGCTCTTTCAAAGTCATCACGATCTAATGAAGAGCTAACTATGTAGATAACAATTTCTTTAGGTAATTCTGATTTTAGAGGAAGGTATTCTTCTAAAAAATCCCAACCATCCATAATGGGCATATTTATATCAAGCAAAATAATATCAGGGAGTTCTTCAGCTACTTTTTTATGCTCAAATAAGTAATCAATAGCTTCTTTCCCATTATGAAAAAGAAAAACTCTTTTATGAATCTTTCTTCTTTCAATAAAAGTTTGAGTTGTCAGATGAAAGATTAGGTCATCGTCAACTATAGCCCAATTCTTTTTTTCCATTATGATTCAGCCTAATTATAAATTCAGTGTACTTCCCTTCTTCACTATTTACATCAATGGTATCACCTAAGCGAGATAATTGATTTTTAACAATAAAAAGACCCATACCTGTTGAGTAAGAAAAATTATGATAAGATTTACCAAACTTAAAGATATTTTTTTTGAAATAAGTTAAATCCATCCCAATACCATTATCTTTATATGTAAATTCAATTCCTTTGTTCCCTAAATCTTTTGTCGTTAAAGTAATTTTAAGCGGTTCTGTTTTTTTTCGATACTTAAAAGAGTTTGAAACAAGATTATAGAATAAGTTTTTTAAATAGATATCAGGATATTCAATGGTCTTTGAGAAAAGATTCAGTTCATAAGAGAAATCTGATGTTTCAAAATCAAAGTTATGTTTACTGTCTGTATACGCTTCTTGAAAAGTTGCTTCAATATCACAAGTTTGGTATTCAATCTCCCCAGTTTTGATCATATTATAAAAATCGGCCAAGCTATCGATAGTTGTCACTAAGGATGGTAGCTTTTCTTTCATAAGCTCAAAACTTCGAGTTCTAACATCCTCAGAAAGATCATCATCAGCTATTAATTTTGCTAAATTAGATAAACCTATTATCGGTCCTCTTAAGTTATGAGATGTAATTTGAGCAAATTCCTGAAGTAATTCATTGTGGTAATGAACATCCTGATCCCTTAGAAAGAGTTTTTTATTTTTATTATAAATTCGATAACTCCAACTAACGGTTTCTCTATAGATTATATAAGTGATTGGAAAAGGTAGCAGGCAAACGAAAAATAATCCTAAAGCCATCCCAATATTTGTGGAGAAAACACCGAAAAAATGAAGAAGACTAATAACTAATATGATAAAAACTGGAAAGAAGAAGCTTATTTTGAACCAGAAATCTACGAATTGTCTATTAATTAAAGAAAAGTCATCTGGTAAGGCTGATTTTTTGAGCAAAATTCCATAATAGCTAGAAAGCAAAGTACTCGAATAGAGTAAGAATCCAACCGCAGTATTCCAACTTACAGATTCAAATCCTGAAGTTGAATAAAGTACATCAGGTGCTAAAAAATAAACGATAAGTACTAAAATACTTGTTGTATAAACGATGAATTTTAAAACAAATCGTAGAAAAACTTTGATCTCTCTCTCAAAAAAATAACCGTGGATACTTAAAATAAGGAACAAAATGCTCGTAGCTAGTGAGCTTAAATAGGTTCTATCGTCAAATTGTAGACCTAATAAAAATACTAAGATTGATAAGATTGCTAAAACAACGAAAAGAATTTCATTTGTTTTAGGTCTAGATATTAAACGAGTAGAAAATAGAATAATAAAAAGAGAGCTGGTAATGATAGTCATTGATGCCCACTCTTCTTTTATAAAGCTTAATCCTAGAATATCCCCTAAAAACTGATCTATAATAGCTGAAAGACACCATACTATAGAAATTGTGGGTATTATATTTTTTAATAATGTATTCAATCGCCTCTATTAATTATATCATCTCTTGATCGAATGTAGTTACCAATAGTCTTAATTGAAAGACTTAATAGTTCATTTAGAGCTAAATAATAGAAATTTAAACTCATCTATTCCAAATTTGAGCATCAAATCTAAAACCTTATCCAGCAAAAATATGTGTGAGATAACTGAATTGTACTTATTACTAATACGTATGTTAGAGTAAGAAACTATATATGGAAGAAAAGAAGACGAATTATTTTTACTCAGAATTACCAGTCTATAAAGACGGGCTGATTTCCCACCTTTCAAATCCAGATCGTTTTGAAAAAGTACCTGAAGATTGGCATGTGATTGTTACAGATATTAAAGGTTCAACTCAGGCAATTTTAACTGGACTTCATCAACAAGTGAATCTTGTTGCAACTGCTACAATTATTAGTGCCTTAAATATTGCAAATTCGAAGAAGATTAAGTTCCCGTTTTTCTTTGGTGGTGACGGTGCTACTTTAATAGTCCCTGATTCTATTATTGACGAAGTTATGGATGCTCTTTCTGTTCATCAGGAGAACGTAAATACTAATTTATTCTTAGATTTAAGGGTGGATGAGCTTCCTGTATCTACATTGTATAAAGAGGGAGCGGAACTAAATATATCGAAGACAAGGTTATCGGATAGATTTACTATCCCTGTTGTGTTAGGAGATGGACTTTTACTAGCTGATGATTTAATTAAGGCGAGAAGATTTAGTCTTAAAGGAGAGGTTTCTAATAAAGAAGCGTTGAACCTAGAGGGAATGGAATGTAGATGGGATGCTGTAAAACCTTCTGAAGAAACCAAACAGATTATCTGTTTAATCATAAAAATAGCTAAGACTGAAAATCAGGCAGATATCTTCAAACAGATTTTTAAGGAAATTGAACGAATATATGGTTCTTATGAAGACCGAAGACCTATTTCGGTAAAGGGATTAAAGCTTGTGGCAAGCTTAAAAAGATTTGAAACTGAGAATACATTAAAGTATCAAGAATCGACACTCAAAAGAACTTTTAAAAGCATTGTTGGGTATATATTTGGGAAAGTTTATCTAAAACGAGAATCAGGCAAAGATTACTTAAAAAGTCTTGTAGAACTTTCTGATACGTTAGTGTTAAATGGAATGCTTAATACCGTTATTTCTGGATTTGATTCCCAACGGATTCAACTTGAAGAAGCTTTAAAAAAGCTAGAGAATGAAAGAAAACTGATTTATGGGATCAGTGTTTGTAGGCAAAGTATTATGTCTTGTTACGTACAGGATAGGGTAGATAACCATATTCATTTTATAGATGGATCGGAAGGTGGTTACACGAAGGCAGCTCTTGTATTAAAACAAAAAATTGCAAGGGAAACTAGCTTACCAAGCTAGTGTTATTCCCCCTCCTAAAGTTGAATAATTTATTCTCGGAGAGATGCTGATTTTTAATTGAGATGTTTTTGGTGCAATTCCGTTGTTATAAATCTCTACCGCTCTTACTACATGTTTTGTTGCTCCATTACCACTTACACCGGTGATTACAATTCCAGTTAGCATAACTCCAATTCCAAAAATTCCTCCAGGCTTAATTTTTTGTTTTTCAATTTGCTCTCCAGTTTGAAAGTCTCTGGTAAATTTTCCAGTTCCCTCATTTACTCCTATAACTGCGGTAAGAACACCGCCTAGAGCGAAAACTCCCAAACCTGCAACAATCCCATTTTTTTTCTTTTTAAAACGATCGAGTTCTGCGAGAGCCTCTAGGTTCCCTATTAAATGGGGGCGCAATTTTGAACCCGTAAAACCTATGTTGGTACTTTTTCCATCTTCACCAATCCTAAAAAAATAAGATGGAAAACTTCCACCTGAATAAGAATTAATTGCAGGGTTATAAAACCCAGAAGTAGCATTGTTAACTTTTAGAAAAATATTTTTCTTTGTAGAATCAGAGGCTTGTGCAAAAGAGAGAATCGGAAGTGTTAAAAAAATAATAAATGATAAAAGTGATTTCATAATCCTGAGATGAGAGATGCAAAATTTATAGTAATATTATCTTTGGCTAAAATAATATAAACAAAGCTAAAAATTGATATTAATCAGAGCAGAATCAAATAAGTAAGTTTCACTATTGCTACTTGATTTCGCATAACTAGATCTCTCCTCGGATCAAAAACATCTTCATTTTTCTCTACTAAATGATGGGCAGTATTATACACCAGAAAAAGATCGCTACCTGGGGAATGAATCCAGTCTACTCTAATATTTGCTCGAAGATCTCTTGAGAAGTTATCATATTGAATTAAAGTTCGAGTAAATAGTTTTTTACTAAATGCACCAAGTATCGATACTGATGCTGTTGTTGCTTCAAAATCGCCATTTGTAATTGGTAGGTCAATAATTGAGTGATTTATACTTGTTTCAATCGTTAAGTGTTGAGATTGTCTAAATCCTAGCCCAGCGGAAATATCAGTACGATTTCCATTAAAAAACTCACCAAATCTTGTTAGAGCGTTTCCAAAAAGCCTTCTACTCGAATCAGTCTCACCATAGATATCAAATGTTGAAAAAGTATAATCACCTTCTGGAATAACGGCGTCTGGTCTAATTGAAAACGGGAACTCTAATCGTTCAAATTGGCGATCAAATTCAAAAGAAATTCGGTCTCTTCTACTAAACTCAATTGCTGTTTCCAGTTCTAAACTTGTTGATTGCTTATTTCCATCCTGACCTTCAATATAGTCGTATAGTCCAGAAAAATTAAGTCGATTTATTGAAGGTAATGCATCAAAATTTACTTTTGGAGTATATCCCATTTGGGTATAATATTCTCTCATATCTTTTCTTCGAACAAAACCTAGCGCAGGGCTATAATACTCTCCTACATTGGTATAAGAAAAGCGAGCATTGTAAGTATCGTTTCTAAGATTTAATGTAGCATTTCCTGCAACATCATTAAGTGCTTTGTTTTTATCCCAAACATTGGTAATCCATCCAGTAGCTGAGCTTGAACTGCCAAATCTATATTGAGAGTCAATTCCGAATGTTCGGTTATAGCTTTCAGCTGTTTCAAGGTTTGTAAAAATAGCACCTGCAGTAGCTCTTGGGAAAATATTTGAACGAACTCGAAGAACTGAATTATTTTGTGAATTACTTCCTAAAAAATCTCCCGTTTCTTCACCAGTTTCAATATTTAATGCGCCAATGGAAACTTTTCCAACTTGCCCAGTCATTCTGGCCCCAGCTAAAATATCGTTTTGCAAACCTATTTTCCTTGAAAAGAAAGTTTGTGTAGATCGAAGATTTCCATGCTCAAAAAGTCCCGATCGTTCTAAGAAGAATTCTCGCTTTTCGGGAAAGAACAAGTTAAACCGAGTTAGGTTTAATTGAACGTTGTCAGCTTCTACCTGAGCAAAATCAGTATTTACAGTTATATCCAAAGTAAGATTAGATGAAAGTCCATATTTAACATCTATCCCAGCATCAAATTCTTCCTTTACATCAGTAGCTTCAATAGCTAAATCATTACGAATTTCCTGAACTCCAGTTATGATATATGGCTTGATTTCAAGGTTCTTGCCACGGCTAATATTTTTTATTCCTTTTAATGTTCCGTATTGAGATACTGCTGCCATTGCGGAAAAATTTCCATATTCAAGTCCAATTGCAGGCCAGATAACGCGTTCATTTTTTCGATTGATAACTCTAGAAATCATCAGACCAAATTCAAGTTCATCACTTTCAGGAAAACGAAGTTGCCGAAAGGGAATAGAAACTTCCATAGACCAGCCTTCATCATCAATCACTGTTTCACTTCTAAAAACTGCATCCCATGAAAAACTCGTTATCGTAATAGTTTCATCAGTAATAGTAGCATCATCTTGAGTTCCCAAGGCGTTCATCTCGAAGAGGTAAGCATTTCGCCCATCCATATAAGTATCTAAAGCAATAACTGCATGATCATCCCTGTCATTTCTGCCACCACGTTCCAAGTTTTTTGCCCTTATCAACTCTGGATTTTTATCAAAAAACTTTAGAGCGAAATATAGGTTGTCTTGGTCGTACGCTATGCGGACTTCGGAGTCTTCTGTAGGAGGAGAGCCGTCACTTGGCCAAACTTGTGTAAACTGAGTAATAGGTTCAATGAGTTTCCAGATATCGTCGTCTAAATTCCCATCTATGCGAGGTGCATTAGCAGTAAATACGGCGGTGAATTCATTTGCTGTTGGCGATCCTGCCTGCCCGAATGATTTTGAGTTTAGAAAAAGAGTAATTCCAATTAATAAAGCTATTCGTGATAATGATCGCATCTGAATAATGGTTAGTTAAACAGAGTTTGATATGCTTGCTTGACCAAAACACGCTACCTGAACTCTAAATTTTTTGAATATAGGAAAATCAATAAAAGAAGAGATATCCTTTACAACTTCTTGCAATTCAATAAAATATAATATTTTTAATTCCCTGAGAATATAGTTCTTGGAGTTTTATAAAAAACTGTTCCTCAAATTCTAGCGCTATTTACTGTTGATAATATTTTGTACTCTTTTGGTTTGCACCAGTCATTCAAAAGTCAGATACTCATTGATTAAATAAATGGAGGATTGATGTCGGAACAACGTGATTTAAAAGGGTATTGGAAAAAGAATCTTAGATACTTGGGGATGTTACTCATTATTTGGTTTATCGTTTCTTATGGATTTGGGATTTTACTTGTCCCAACGTTAAATGAGATTCGGTTCGCTGGGTTTAAACTGGGTTTCTGGTTTGCTCAACAAGGTTCTATTTATTCTTTTGTAGTTCTGATATTTGTGTATGTCTATTTGATGAATAAGCTTGATAAGGAATTTGGCGTTAGTGAGGAGGATGCATAATGGATGTACAAACGTGGACATATATATTAGTTGGAATCACATTTTCTATTTATATAGGCATTGCAATTTGGTCGAGAGCAGGAACAACAAGTGAATTTTATGTAGCAGAAGGTGCGGTAAATCCTTTCCTAAATGGAATGGCAACTGCTGCTGATTGGATGTCTGCCGCAAGTTTTCTATCCATGGCGGGCTTAATTTCATTTATGGGTTACGATGGTGCAGTTTATTTAATGGGATGGACGGGAGGTTATGTCCTTTTGGCTCTTTTATTAGCTCCATATCTAAGAAAGTTTGGCAAGTTTACCGTTCCGGATTTTATTGGTGATCGATATTATTCTGATATTGCAAGAACAGTGGCGGTTATTTGTGCGCTTATTGTATCCTTTACTTACGTAGCAGGACAAATGCGGGGAGTTGGGCTAGTATTCTCTAAATTCCTAGAAGTTGATATTTTTTGGGGCGTAATAATTGGGATGGCCATTGTTTTCTTTTATGCTGTTTTAGGTGGCATGAAGGGAATCACATATACTCAAGTCGCTCAGTATTGTGTTCTTATTTTCGCGTTTATGGTACCCGCATTCTTCATCTCGCTGCAACTTACTGGAAGTCCAATTCCACAAATAGGGTTTGGATCGACATTAAATGATGGCTCAGGTATGTTTTTACTTGATAAGCTCGATCAACTTCATACCGAACTTGGCTTTGCTGAATATACTTCTGGCACTAAAAGTATGCAGGACGTCTTTTTTATTACCGTTGCCTTGATGGTTGGTACAGCAGGCTTACCTCATGTAATCGTTAGATTCTTCACTGTTCCAAAAGTAAAAGATGCTCGAATATCGGTAGGCTATGCGTTAGTATTTATCGCGATTCTTTATACAACAGCACCAGCAATAGCAGTGTTTTCAAGAGTTAATCTTATTGATACGGTGAGCGAACAACCTTATGAAGAAATGCCAGGTTGGTTTAGTACATGGGAAGAAACAGCTCTTTTGAATTGGGTAGATAAGAACGAAGATGGAATCATCAACTACGCCCCAGGAGCAGCCATTGTTGGGGCTCCAAATATTTCTTACGATGGACTTCTTGATATAAATCGTGGAGCAAATAATCAGGTACTTTTGTTAAATGAACCGACTGCAAATCGAAATGAATTGTATGTAGATCGAGATATTATGGTATTGGCAAATCCTGAGATTGCTGGGCTCCCAAATTGGGTTGCGGCTTTGGTAGCAGCTGGAGGATTAGCAGCAGCACTTTCAACAGCAGCAGGATTGTTGTTAGTGATTTCGACTTCGGTTTCCCACGATTTGATAAAAAAACAAATCAATCCAAATATCTCAGATAAAGCCGAATTAATGTATGCACGTATTGCAGCAGGTGTTGCAGTAGTGGTTGCTGGATATTTTGGAATTAACCCCCCAGGTTTTGTAGCTCAAGTAGTAGCAATTGCATTTGGCTTAGCTGCGGCCTCATTTTTTCCAGCCATTATTTTGGGGATTTTCTATAAAAAAATGAATAGGGAAGGAGCAGTAGCAGGTATGGTAGCTGGACTGCTATTTACGCTTGGATATATCATCTTCTTCAAGATTCTATTTCCGGAACTCAATACTCCTGAAAACTGGTGGTTTGGGATTTCTCCTGAAGGAATTGGAACTTTAGGTATGATTCTAAACTTGGTTGTTTCTTTAGCTATTGGAATGATTTATCCTGAACCTCCGCAAGAAGTTCAGGAAATGGTAGAAAGTATCAGATATCCTAAATGAAAGAAGGCATTGAATGGGCGGATATCCATCCGCCCGTACTGGTTGCTTTAAAACAGATGCAAGCTTAAATACGGATATCTATTCTCATCAGTTAAACCAGCGAAGGGATTCATTCCTTCGTAAATCGTGAACCAGCTTTTCAATTCCTAAAAGCTACCGGCTACTGCATTCCGTTGTGAGATATATGATTTAAGAGAACTGACGCTGTTGCTAAACCCTGAAGATTCTTGGGAAGCATACTCACTAAGTAAACTTTCATAAGAAGATAAAAGGGTGTTCATTTTTGAGGTTTCGAAAGCTCCTTCAGAGAATTCTTTCACATAACTGATGTAGATGGTTTCATAATCATCTACATCCATAATATAGCGGATGATAGGCCAGTCTGAACCTACTTCATTCATCCCTAAACTTAATGCTCCCCCTTGTTTGCCATCCTGAAAAGCTTCGTTATTGTCCCAGGGAATCCAAGTTAGTTTGCCTTCGTCATTGTACAGGAAATAGTTATGAGTCATAATTCCATAGGTATCCCAGTTTTGAATTACATTATTAGCCGCAAGGTATTTTAAATAAGTATCCACATTAAATATTGCTTCTAAATCAGATTTCCACTGGCTTTCATTACTTGTTCTTAGGTCGCTGTTTAATAAGTCAAAGAAAGCTTTTACATCGCTAAAATTTGCTTCATCTTCATTGGTTTTCAAATCGAATTCTGACTCGTCATAAGTACCTAATGCAAAAGAAGCAGCGTCACCATCAGGTTTATATAAATTTCCATCATTGTCAGGAAACTGGGAATCAGGAACAGAATCATCCACTTCTTCAATTAAACTATATATTCCAATGAAATTAGAGCCATTACCTCTGTCAAGATAAACTGCGTAGAATGCTACTCTTGGTGCTGCAACTCCAAATTCCCGGAATAGATCAGCTGCAATTTTTTCCCTCATAAAGGAACCATCAGAATCATTATTGCTTAAGTTTAATTGTTTGAAGCCATAAAAACGTTGATTATCTATTTGTGGGAATTCATCTTCAAACTCATCAAAATCTAGTTTAAAAGGATATTTATCTCCATTACTTCGTGAGGCGTTTAGCAGAGTAGAATTACCTTTATAACGGACACCTACTTTATACCAATCTTTACCTTCAAAGCTTAACGTTGAAGGAACCCAAACAGGAGTGAAGTCAATATCAGCTACTGAACCAGTAAGATTTTCGTCTAGATCTGTTTGCATAGCTGACCAATTTGATTCACTTATAGTAATATCGATTCTTTTAATGGAGTTTTCTTCAAAAACTATACCATAGTTTGGGTCAACATCATTACTATGAGTTTCAGTAGACCAGTCTGAAATTTCCAACTCAGTATCTTTTCCAAGATCAATTGTAGAGTCAGTAGATGTATTATCACTAGTTGGATTTTCACAAAAAGTTAAAAAAAGGGAGGTAAAGAGTAGTAGTAAGAATTGCTTATTCATTGTTTTGTATCAAGAAAGTGGTTCAAATTATTGATGATCAACTTTAATACACGCTAAAACCTTATTACCCCTAAGAATATTAATTATATCCCATTGGTTAGTAACATTCCATTGTATTGCTCGTCTTCCTGAATAAGTATTTACAAAACTTACATTACTTTTTTTTCTACATTCAATAGTTAAACCTAATAAACTAACTCTATTTTTATGAAATCTATTTTTTCTTTATGCCTGATGTTTATGGTGGGGAGCATAGCAACAGCACAAGTGACAAATCCACAATGGATTCGTTATCAATCAATATCGCCAGATGGCAGTCAAATCGTTTTTACATATATGGGAGACTTATACAAAGTCCCAACAGCTGGAGGTGCAGCTACACAGCTCACTTTTCATGAAGCTCACGATTATGAAGCTATTTGGAGTAAAGATGGAAAAACAATAGCCTTCGCTTCCGATCGATACGGTAATTTCGATGTTTATACTATGAGTATAAATGGAGGAGTAGCAAAACGAATTACTTTCCATTCAAACGACGAGACACCGTATACTTTTTCGAATGACGGTAAAAATGTAATTTTTGGAGCTCTAAGAATGGATATAGCAGAGCATAGAGGCTTTCCAACGGGATCACAAACCGAGTTATATACCGTTCCAGTTACAGGTGGTCGAGTAGATCAATTATTTACTTTTCCTGCAGAATATATTCAGATAAGTAAGAACGGAAAGCAAATGGTGTATCACGATAGACCAGGTGGAGAAAATGAATGGAGAAAGCATCATACTTCATCAGTAACAAGAGATCTATGGAAATACGATGTAGATCCTAACAAACACACTATGATTACTTCATTTGCTGGGGAAGACAGAAAACCTGTATATAGCCCAGATGAGAAATCATTGTATTATTTAAGCGAAGAAAGCGGAAATTTTAATATCCATAAGATTTCAATGGCTTCACCTAGTTCAAATGAACAATTAACCGATTTTAAAACCTTTCCTGTTCGTTTCTTAAGTATTGGAAATGGTACTCTAGCTTTTGGATATGACGGTGAGTTATATACGATGAAAGAAGGTGAATCACCAAAGAAGGTAAACGTAACTATTACAACACAAGAGAAAAGCAATTCTGATAGCTTTATAACCATCAATGGGGGAGTGAATGAAATGGCAATTTCTCCAAATGGAAAAGAGATTGCATTCGTAGCTCGTGGAGAAGTATTTGTAACAAACATAGATGGTTCTTTAACCAAACGTATAACCAATACACCAGAACAAGAACGCTTCGTTACCTTTGCACCAGATGGCAAAGGCGTAGTTTATGCTAGTGAACGTGATGGAAAATGGAGCATCTTTAAAACAGAAAAAGTTAGAGATGGAGAGCCTTTTGTTTTTGCTTCTACACTGTTGAAAGAAAGTGTTTTAATTAGCGACGATATTGATAATTACCTTCCAGAGTTCTCTCCAGATGGTAAGAAGCTAGCCTATATTGCAGGAAGAAGAACACTTCGAGTTAAAGATATGGATTCAGGTGATACGGTAGATTTGCTTACCCCTGAAGACCTATTTCATATGCGTGATGGTGATAAATACTTTACCTGGAGCCCTGATAGCAAATGGTTGTTGGTTGACTGGAGTAAACTTCTAAATGATAGCGAAGTACTCTTGATGTCAGCTGATGGGAAAGAGCGTATCAATTTAACGGAATCTGGTTATTACGATTCAAGCCCAAAATGGGTAAACGAAGGCAAGCAAATGCTGTGGTTTAGCAATCGTCATGGCTTAAAGAGCTATGCAACAAGTGGTAGATCTCAAGCTGATGTATACTCAATGTTTTTTACACAAGATGCGTGGGATAAGTACAACATGAGTGAAGATGATTATAAGCTCATGAAAGAAATCGAAAAGGCGAATAAGTCTGAAGATAAAGACAAAAAAGATGATGACAAGAAAGATGAAAAAGCTGAAGAAGAAACAGAAGCTTTAACTTTTGATTGGGACGGGATGAAAGATCGTAAAGATCGATTAACCATTCATTCCAGTTATCTATCTGATGCTATCCTTTCAAAAGATGGCGAGAAATTGTATTACTTGGCTCAATTCGAAGACCGTTATAACCTGTGGGAAACTGAGTTAAGAACAGGTGATACCAAGATGACCATCAAGCTAAATACGGGTGGTGGAAGTTTGATGTGGGACAAGGATATGGAAAACCTCTATCTACTAAGTGGGGGACGAATATCTTCAGTTGATCTTGGGAAGGGCAGTACCAAAGGAATCAGTATCTCCGGAGAAATGGAATATGACGCACAGGCTGAAAGAGAAGCTTCATTCGAGCATGTGTACATTCGAACTAAAAATATTTTTTATGAGCCAACTTTCCATGGAATTGATTGGGAGATGATGCATACCGAGTACAAAAAATATTTACCACACATTGGTAATAATTACGAATTCGCAGAATTGCTTTCTGAAATGCTTGGTGAGTTGAATGTTTCTCATTCTGGTGCTCGATATGGTGATAATATTGAAAACGGTGATGCCACAGCTTCATTTGGTATTTTTTACGACTATGACCACTCAGGAAATGGAATTAAGATTACCGAAGTAATTAAAGGTGGTCCTCTCGATAAAGCAGCTTTTAATGTTGAAGCTGGAATGATTATCCAGAAAATTGATGGAGAAACTATTACTCCTGATAAAGACATCGCTAGTTACTTGAACAGAAAGGCAGGTAAATTCACTTTAATCGAAGTGACTGATTCCAGAGGTAGAAATCCTCAAATGCTTACTGTTAAACCAATTTCACTTGGACAGGAGAGAGGCTTACTGTATGACCGATTTGTTCGAATGAACGAAGAAGAAGTGGCTGAGAAAAGTAATGGCGAACTTGGATATGTTCATATTCCTGGAATGGGAGACGGACCTTATCGAAGTATTTACGAAGATATGATGGGTAAGTACTTTGATACGAAAGCTGTAATCGTAGATACTCGGAATAATGGTGGCGGTGATTTAGTTGCAGACCTTGCAATGTTCTTCACTGGTAAGCGATTTATTACTTACGAAACAGAAGCTAAAGTAGTAGGTGGCGAGCCAACTTCTAGGTGGACAAAGCCAACACTTACCATGTTCAATGAAAGTAACTACTCAGATGGTCATTGCTACGCTGAAGCCTATGATGAACTTGAGATTGGTACTACATTAGGTATGCCAGTTCCAGGTACATGTAGCTTTGCCGGATGGGAGCGATTACCAAATGGAATGGTTTGGGGAGTTGTTCCTGTAAGTTCTAAAAACATGGCTGGCGAATGGCAAGAAAACAATCAAACAGAGCCAGATATAAAGATTAAAAATATGCCTGGTGTGGTTGATAAAGGCCGCGATCAACAGTTGGAAAGAGCAATAGAAGAATTGCTCAAAGAAGTTGAATAGATAGAAATCCTATCTAAACAAGGTGCCCCGAAGAATAATCTTTGGGGCTTTTTTTATGCTCATCTTCTATTTAATCAATAGCATTTTATTAATCAGCATCTGATCATCACTTATAAGCCGGTAAAAGTAAATACCTGACGACAATGTTGAAGCATCAAATGAAATATTATATTCACCGCTTGTGTGAACACCATCAACTAAAGTTGCTACTTTTTGCCCAAGCATATCAAATACTTCAAGACGTACAATGCCTGGGTTTGATGTACGATATTGAATAGTAGTAGTAGGGTTAAAGGGATTTGGATAATTTTGAGACAAGCCGATTCCAGATGGAAGATTCTTTTTTCCTGTTTCTTCTGTATTTACCAAGATAGAGTTTGACGAGCCAGGAGTTCCTTTACCATTAGAACTTCCCCAACTTGAAGAGAGATCATTATCAAGATCATAACTCTTTAGTTCAAGAGTTGAACCATTGCCATCAGGCTCAGTTGGCCAATCATCGTCATCACTATATTCAACTTGATCGATAAGAGAACTATCAGAAGCATAAAGTCGAATCAATTCTCCTCCATTACTAAAATTGAAATCAATAGGTCCCAATATATTCGAAACAGTTGAATAAACAGACTGAAAGGCATCAGCATCATTATAGACAACCAAGAATTCGTTAGGCTGAAGTACTGTATTTAACGGGAAAGAAAATACATTTTCAGGATTACTGTCGGTAAGTTTCCAGTCTGAAAGATCTACAACGGAACTACTTCTATTATAAAGCTCAATCCAATCGCCTGAATCATAGTCATCAGAAGAATTATAGTTTATTTCGTTAATTAAAATAATTGGACCATCTAGCTGAGTTTGTGTTACGAATACAGCGTTGAGGTCTGTGCTATCATTAAGGGTTAAATTGAGTTCAGAAGTCTCTACTACATTTTCTTCTCCTGCAACAGATATAATCCAATGAGAGAATTCAAATCCAATTTTTGGAAGCGCAGTAAATGTTATGGGCACTTCTTTAAAGAATTCCCCTGAAAAGGGAGTATTTCCTAGGTTTATAGTATTAAAGAGTAAAATTTTTCCAGATTCCGATGAATTATTATTCACATTCAAAGTAGCCATACCGTCAAGGCCAAAATGATTTTCTAAGTTTGAAATTGCAAATTCTGGTCGTTTTACTGCAAAAGTTTGTATAGAGTCAATATTGTCACTCCATTTTTCATAGCTATCAAACGTAGGAGATATATTCCAACCTTCATTAAAATCTGGGTCAATCTGACCGCCCCAGCGTCCGATATGGCGTGGAATTTCTGGAGCAATACGCATTTTAAATTCATTGGCTATATCGATTAATCGATTAGGTTCAAAAGTAGTTGTCAAATGATATGCATAAGTTTGTATAAACTGATTATTGAATGCTTGACTCGTTTGAAGTCTACTAAATAAAACGGTTGACCATTTCGGGTTGGGCCATCCAAAAGACGGATTCGTTGCAAGATCTAATGCGTTTACAGGAATACGATAAGTTTGAAATGTTTGATCACGATCGAACACTAACCAACGCCATAGTTTTTTCCCAGGCGTATTTGCTTTCCAGTATTTAATATTATTACCAGGCCAGTCAACTTCTGCCATATATATATTGGCTATTTGATAGTCTATATACTGATCAATATCCATCATTTCTCTAACCTGGGCATAAGCGTTAGAATTAGACAGATTGGTACTTTCTACAAAGTTTAAAAGATTAGTGTAGTCGTTTCGGTCATTCCCTATAATTACAGATGCATTTCTATCAAGAATGGTAATTTTATCTTTTTCTATTCCATGATTGTCAGCAATAAAATGCTCATTTAACTTTTCTCTTAAATTATGGATCCCCCAATATTCACCATTTAAAAAGACAACTACTGGTCGATAAGCCATGTAGTCAATATCCATTTGACCAATCTGAACATACTGAGAATATGCATCTTTAATCATTGTACTTACCTGATCATCAGCAGAACTTCTGAGTATAAGTGATTCAAAAGAATCAATTTCTTTATCTTCAAAAAACTGATAATCAAAATCACCATCTTCATATTCACTACGGGCAAATAAAGCCAATGATTTTTGAGGGTATCGGGTTCTGGAACAACCCCCAAATATCTTAACTCCCGCTTCTTGATTGATTCTAGGAATCCCATCCATTTCGTAAAACTCTAAATTAATCGGTCGTTCCCAATCCCGATTTAGGTTACGTATAGTGCCATCACAATCTCCACGAACTCCATTTGTTCCTGTAACATAAATTCCTGTTTCTGAGCTAAAGAAATTATCGGGATCGGTTACAATAGAGATAAAAGGAAGGTTAACTTCTTCATCAATAAAAAAGGTATGAGTAACAACAGCACTAGATACTTTTGATGCATTATAAGTAAATGCCCGAATTGCTGTAGTAGAACTCAACTCGATAGGTATTTCATTAAAAAGAGATGAATTTTGGGTAGGAGTTGTCCCATCTAAGGTATAGTAAATTAAATCCTCAGGATCATAGGTTGATAAGTAAACACTTTGAGTATTTTCATAAAATCCTCCAGATTTTGAAAACATTGGAGAATCAGCATAACGTCTTCCATCATTTTGATTTTCTGTATCAGGAGTAGGATTAGGGAAGAATAACCAGTCGGAGGTTTGTTCAGGATTTCTTCCATATGAGATATTAGAAAACTGTGACTCAAACCTGATTGAGTCAATATAAGCCCCGCTTTCATTATAGAGTGCTAAAAATTCACCATCTTTCGATAGTTTAAAATTTGTATGGAGCTCATTCTCGATTCTGTTATTCCCAGAAGCAAACACAATAAGAAACCCATTAGGTTGAATTTCTATATCAGGAAAAGCCCATTGTTCAGAATCTTGAATATCATCAGAAAGGAAATATCCTTCAAGATTAACTACAGAGTTCGTACCATTATAGATTTCAATCCAATCTGAATATTCATCATTCACATCTTGAAGTGTAGATATATTATCAGCCATAAATTCGTTTATGACCAAGCTGTTAGTTTGAGAAAACCCAATGGAACTGCCTAAAAAGGTGATCAGAATCATCACCCTGAGGAGAAAGTTCATAAGCCTAAAGTGAGTAAAGGTTAGGTGTTGGTTACTTATTAGTAGGTTAATATAACAATCCTAAGCAAAGTAGAAAGGTTTCTGGGCTAATTAATCAATTTAATTGATTATTCTTGGTAGAATAAAAATATTCAGTTAATTACAAATTAAGTGAGCAGTAAAAATTGGGGAGGGTTATTTAATGAGTGTCATTCTTCGAGTTAAGGTCTGTCCGCTTTGAGTAATCCTATAAATATAGATTCCCGAAGTTAAATTGGTTGCATCAAAGTCAACATTATATTGACCTACAGAATGAACCTGGTTTATAAGTGTTGCTACTTTTTGACCTAATAGATCAAAGACCTCTAGTTTTGCATTCCCTGGTTTAGAAATACTGTAAGAAATGCTAGTAGATGGGTTAAAAGGATTAGGATAATTCTGGTCTAATTTGAAAGTAGTTCGAGAAGAGTTTTCATCTTCATTCGAAACGCTTACCGAGTTAGCAAATCCAGGAGTTCCAAATCCTACAGAAGCTCCCCAACTCGAAGCTAAACTATTATCTAGAGTTGGGCTTTTTAATTCAAGTGTTGAACCATTTCCATCTGGCTCTGTTGGCCATGGACTTTCATCGTCGTACTCAACTTGGTCTATAAGAGTTTCTGAGCTGTTATACAATCGAACTTGTTCCCCACCATTACTAAAGTTAAAGTCTATATTTCCAACTCTATTTGTTGTATTTGGGAAAATGACATCAAATTTATCAATATCGTTTACTGCAACAAGGTATGCGCCAGCAGCCAGAGAAGTATTTGCTGGAAAGCTAAAAATATTATCATCATTACTATCTTTAATAACCCAACCAGAGATATTTATAATAGATGTTCCATAGTTATAGATTTCTATCCAGTCATTCGAATCCATATTACTAGGTGAGTTAAAATTTATCTCATTAATAACAACAGATTGAGCTGAAACGGAAGAAATTATCACAAAAGAAAACAGAAGAAATAAGGTAGTTTTTTTAAAGGTATTAGTGAGGCTCATTAAGTAAAACGATTTTAGGAAATGATTAGTTAACATTCGCTTAATATAAAAAAAGAAATAGGGAAGGCTTGTTAAATCTTTTTCATAAAAAAAGCTCAAATATTAACATTCGAGCTTAAAAATACTAAATACTTTATCCTTCTTTTTTCAGATTTGAAACTTCATCAGCCATAGCTTTTCCTTTCGCAAGAGCTTCCAGTTTAGAGTAAGCATTCCATAAGGTCATAGCCTCTTTTAAAGTAGTATCAAAAACATCGTTTATTACAGGGTAGAAGTAGGGGATTCCCCAAACTTGCCTTGCTATTTCAGCTTTTAATCTCCCTTGTGCCATCCAAGACATTTCTTCAAAGTAACCTGATGGCACAAATAAAGAATCATTCTTGAATTCAGGTTCTGTGATATCATTTCTAATAACCATACCTTCATCTTCAAGGTCTTGTTTGAAGCCAGCTATTTCTTCATCCGACCAATTAAAATCAGTTCTAAATTTTTCAAAGTCATTTTCCCATTTAGCTCTGAAGTTAGAACCATTTTTATCGAGATAACTTCGAACATAATCGAAAGGAACTCTCCTGCTAAGAGAAAAATTAATCATATAACCTGATCTGGAAGTATCACGTTGGATAATATAATCAGGTACAATTCCACCACCGCCATAAACGGTACGACCGGCATCAGTTTTGAATTTTAATGAGTCGGGAACATGATCAACAAATTCTACGGCATCATCCATTGCATTTTCACGGCGATAAATTTCATATGCATATTCTTCTCCGCCACCTTCAGTAAAGGGTTTTTGAATAAGACGACCCGATGGAGTCAAATATCTTGAGATTGTAACTCTAACCATGCTTTTATCAATCAATTCATATTGCTGTTGAACTAATCCTTTTCCAAAAGTACGGCGACCTACAATCAGCGCACGATCGTGATCTTGTAAAGCTCCAGAGACTATTTCACTTGCGGAAGCGGCACCTTCATCAACTAAAACAATTACTGGTTTGTCTTTAAAAACACCATCTTTTCTAGAATAGTATTCTTGATTGAAACGGGTATGTCTACTATTTGTAGCAACCAGTTCAGCTCCTTTAGGGAAGAATTCTTCAGCAATGGCAACTGCTTGCCCGAGATAACCACCTGGATTTCCTCTTAAATCAAGCATCAAGCGGTCCATTCCTTTTTCTTTAAGCTCTCCCATTGCTTGCATAAATTCATCGTGAGTGGTAGCTGCAAATCGGTTAATCTTTATGTACCCAGTTTGGTCATCAAGCATATATGATGAATCAACAGTATACAGAGGAATATCATCTCTAGTGATAGTGAAGAAAAGTCTATTTTTAACACCAGGTCGAATAATTCCAACTTTTACTTTGCTTCCCTTTTCTCCTCGTAAATGAGACTGAACTTGTTCGTTGGTAAAACCCACAGCACTAGTATCATCAATTTGAACAATTCGGTCACCAGATTGAATTCCAAGCTGATCGCTAGGTCCACCGGAGATTGCTGTAACTACAGTAATAGTGTCATCAATCACATTGAATTGAACTCCAATGCCCTGAAACTTTCCAGCAAAATTTTCTTGATCTACTTCACTGTCTTCAGCTTCAATAAATACAGAATGTGGATCAAGAGTTGAGAATAGTCCACGAATAGCTTGTTCGGTAAGCTTGGTCATATCCTCTTCGGGGCTATTATTTGTAACATATAAATAGGCAGCTTCGAAATTAGTATAAGAGTCTCTAAGAGAAGCTATTCGAATGCCTGGAAAAGTAGTATCGATAGGAGTATCAGTGATTTTTAAGGTAGAATCTTGAATACCTTTAACCATGTATCTAATACTGGTTTTGTACATCACATCAAGATCAGCATATTCAAAATAGTTCTGAAGAATACTTCTTTGAGCCTGAACATATTTAGTCAGATTAGTAGTGTCATCATTCTTTGGTTTGATGATGTCATCAATACCTGCAAAGTTTAAAGATGCAAGAACCAGTACTGTGAACAGGTTTGGAATAATAAATCGCTTCAACGTCATAAATGTCATTTTTCTAATGTTCTTTACTAGTAAACCAAAAATGTAGTAATAAGTTTCACCTGTAACGAGTGTAATAAATATTTATGTATCTACCAATGTTAAAGGATGTAATGACTTAAATCTTTGTCTTTGACTAAACCAGATAATTGCTTCTCTACATAAGTTGGATCAATCGTAATTTCCCCTGAGTTAATATCATCAGGAACAGCGAATAATAACTCATCAAATAAAGAAGACATAATAGTATGTAATCTTCTTGCGCCAATGTTTTCAACTTGAGAATTAACTAATGCAGCAATCTTTGCTAGTTCACGGATTGCCTCATCAGTAAAAGTGATTTTAACGCCTTCAGTTTCTAACATTGCTTGATATTGTTTAGTAAGTGCGTTTTTTGGCTTACTAAGTATATCGAAGAAATCATCTTCTGTAAGTGAATTTAATTCTACACGAATCGGAAAACGTCCTTGTAGCTCGGGTATCAAATCAGATGGTTTTGAAATATGAAATGCACCAGACCCGATAAATAGAATATGATCAGTCTTAACAATCCCATGCTTAGTATTTACAGTGCTTCCTTCAACAATAGGGAGAAGGTCACGCTGTACACCTTGTCGGCTTACATCAGGACCACTTTTTCCAGCACCTGAAGAGGGTTCAGCAATTTTGTCAATTTCATCAATAAAAACGATCCCATGTTTTTGCACTCGGTCTAATGCCTCTTGAACTGCAGATTCATGATCAATAAGTTTTTCTGCTTCTTCTTCAACTAAAATTTCACGAGCTTCTTTAACTGGAAGTTTTCGTTTCGATTTCTTTCCCTTGCCACCAATATTGCCAAGCATATCTTGCAAGTTAACGCCCATTTCTTCCATTCCACCGGGGCCGAATACCTGCATCATTCCACCGCTTTTGGCACTCTTAACTTCGATCTCAATTTCACGTTCATCCAAGTCTCCTTTTTTTAGCTTTTCTCGGAAACGATCTCTGGTACGTTCGTTTAATTCGGCATCATTTGGGTCTTCGGTTTTATTACTACTATCGTTGGAAAAACCTACGCCTGTTTTCTTAACAGGAGGGATGAGAATATCTAGAATACGTTCTTCAGCTAGTTCAGCTGCTTTCTCTTTAACACGTTCTTGCATCTCATCTTTCACCATATTAAGGCTTAGATCAGTAAGGTCACGAATCATAGATTCAACATCACGACCAACGTAACCAACTTCGGTAAATTTAGAAGCTTCTACTTTAACGAAAGGTGCCATAGCTAGTTTAGCTAATCGTCGAGCTATTTCTGTTTTACCAACGCCGGTAGGTCCAATTAAAAGAATATTATTAGGAACAATTTCTTCTCTTATTTCCTCTGCAGAGTTCATTCTTCGCCATCTATTTCTTAAAGCGATAGCAACAGATCGTTTTGCTTCTTTTTGCCCGACAATATATTTGTCCAATTCACGAACAACTTGCTGAGGAGTTAAACTCTTTAATTCTGTCATATTTTAATCCTCAATTTCTAAAATGGTACGATTATGATTCGTATAGATGTCTATATCAGCGGCAATACGAAGAGCTTCTTCCACAATTTCTTTCGCTTTCATTTTTGGGGAGTGTTTTACCATTGCTCTAGCAGCTGCTAAGGCATAACTTCCACCACTACCTATAGTTACTATATTATCATCAGGTTCTATGACATCACCTTGTCCTGATATAACTAATGCGTGCTCTTTATCCATAACAACAAGTAAAGCTTCAAGTTTTTGAAGATACTTATCTTTCCTCCAGTCTTTTGCAAGTTCAACAGCTGCACGTTGCATATTACCATTGAATTCGTCTAGCTTTCCTTCGTAGCGTTCGAAAAGGGTAAATGCATCTGCCGTTGATCCTGCGAAACCTGCTAAGATTTTTCCATCACTTAATTTTCTTACTTTTTTAACGGTAGCTTTCATCACAGTAGTCTGCATTGTTGCCTGACCATCACTACCAATGGCTACTTCTTCATTATGTATAATTCCCACCACCGTAGTGGCATGTAGGTTAAATAAACTCATTATAATCTAATTTGATTCACGTATAACTCAGTATTGGCAATAACTAAGCCATTATTTAATTATTTGAGTTTTGTGGTTTACGATTTGGATTTCCGTTCGAATTGGCAGATGAACCTGTCGATCTGGTATTTCTATTTTGTGGCCGTTCTTTTTTTGAATACTCAAGATCAACCCTACGGTGTTTACCACTGTCAGTTTCTTCAAGTTCCTGACGATTTAGCAAATCCTCTAACGACTCTCCTCGAATGATTACATCAGTAATATCAATATCTGAACCAGCAAGAGTTACATGAAACTCATTTAGTGAAATTGATTCATCACCAATGATAGAAACCTTTACATGATACTTACTTAACCACTTCCATCGAGTACTAAATAATCCTTTTGAAAGGAATGACTTCAAATATGGATTCACATATAAATCAATGGCACGGTAGCTAGTATTATGCTTAAATTTACTAATCCAGCTTTCGATATCAGTAACAATTGTATCTTCACTTACTACGTTTCCAGATCCACCGCACATAGGGCAAACTTTTGAAACAGAATTAACTACACTCGGCCGAATTCTTTGTCGGGTGATTTGAACTAATCCAAAATCACTCATTCCAATAATATTCGTTTTAGCTTGATCTTTTCTAAACTCTTTTTTTAGCTCGTCATATATTTTCTTGCGATTCTTCTCATCTTTCAAATCAATGAAATCGACGACGATAATACCACCAATATCACGGAGACGAAGTTGCTTAGCGATTTCTCGAGCTGCTTCTAGATTGGTTTTTAATGAGTTGTCTTCTTGACGCTCTTTAGCGGCATAAGGACCAGAGTTGACATCGACAACGTACATGGCTTCAGTTTGTTCGAAGATGAGATACCCACCCATTTTCATACGAACCCTTGGACTGAAAATGGAGTTCACATCTTCAGAAATTTTCATGTAATCAAAGATGTGCTCTTTTCGTTTGTATTGCTCAACATTTGGAACCATTTGAGGCGCAATTTGAGCAACATAAGATTTGATTTGACGAAACATTTTAGGGTCGTCAATCAAAACGCGATCATAGTTTTTGGCAAATAGATCTCTGATTAAACTCTCTGTCATATCCAGATCTTTATAAAGCAATTGTGGTGGTTTTGCTTTATCCAAATTGTCTACTATTCTTTCCCATTTCTTAAGCACATTTCGTAAATCGTCTTCAACAGCTTGGTCATCATGTCCTTGAGCAACGGTTCTTACAATCACACCAAAACCATCAGGAACCATGCCATTTAGTAGATTCTTTAAACGACGACGTTCCTTGTAATTGCTAATTTTTTTGGAAACTGCGATATAGTCTCCCATAGGTATTAACACCAGAAAACGGCCTGCAATGGTAATATCGGTAGAAACTCTAGGACCTTTAGATCCAATGGGTTCCTTTACAATTTGTACTAATAGCTTTTGCCCGGTTTTAAGCACTTTTCCGGCAAGCATTTGTTTTTGATAATTAGAAAGGTTTTCCTTGTTTTCAATATCCTTTCTAGCTGGAGCTGGGATAGCATTTGGACCATTTAACTTAGCTACATATTCGTCTAAGTGATCTCCAGCATCAGAAAAGTGAAGGAAAGCATCTTTTGGGGTGCCCATATCTATGAAAGCGGCTCTAATACCGCTCATCACTTTATGAACTCGTGCTACATAAATATTACCAACAGTACGCTGGTTCTCTTCTGATTCTATGAATAATTGTGCGAGCTCTCCGTTTTCCAGAAGAGCGATCCGGGACTGATTTCCGGTCGAATGGATAATAATTTGGTTCTTCATTAAATTTCTCTTTTTTCCGGCGTCCGCTATCCATGCAAGCCATCCATCTTCTGAATTTTTTAGTGGTGCTCGACAAAATTTCGTCTGAGCTCAGTGCAGCTGGGTAACATGGCGAAACATCCGCCTCGGCAAAATTGCCTGTTGAATTTGTTTGATTTGTGTGCGATTCCTTTGTGATGAAATCAGAAAAAAGTACCTGGCCGGTTAGTGTGTTTATAATAGACCAGAGACATAGTAAATCGATGTAGAAATCCTCAAAACGTGTTCTTAGGGTCGCTTCTACGATGTTTTTGTAATATATATTCTGTGCGTAATGCAAGTAGAAAAGTTCTTTTATAAGCTCTTGTGGTCGATTTTAGCCACGTCTTAATATAACTGGAAGAGTAGACTAAAGTAAATGCTAATTATAAGTTGTTATGTAAATGTTAATCCTAATTTCTACACTACGAATTTCGCGATTTCGAACCTGATATTTCAGGTAACCCAGTAGGGGCGGATAGCTATCCGCCCCTACTGGGTTATGCGCTAGTTCAATGACTTGGATTAATTTTTTAGATTTCTCACATACGTTAGAAATGACAGATTCAAATATTATCCCTAATCCTCAACTCTCGTCAACTTCGCTCCAACTGGATTGAGCTTGTTTTCTAGTGATTCATATCCACGATCAAGATGATAAATGCGTAGAACTTCGGTGGTATTTTCAGCTACCATTCCCGCAAGAACTAGACTTACACTAGCGCGAAGATCCGTACTCATAACCGTTGCTCCTGTAAGTTGAGTCTTCCCCGTGATGTGAACTGTATTTTTCTCATTGTGCATATCAGCACCTAAACGGACAAGTTCGGGGACGTAACTAAATCGATCAAAATAAACGGTGTCGGTTACACTTGATTCACCATCGGCTTGGGTGAGCATAGTTGCCCATTGTGCTTGTAAATCGGTTGGGAAGCCGGGGTAAATATCTGTCGTTATGGAAACAGGTTTCAAGACTTCTGGCGCTTTCACTTTAATAACGGTTCCATCAATTACAACTTCGGTTCCCGTTTTTCGGAGCAGTGCAGGGAAATCTCCAAGTTGTTCAGAATTGCAACCAGTAAGAGTAAGATCGGAGCCTGGAATCATTGCTCCAGCAATCATATAGGTTCCTAATTCAATTCGATCAGGATCATTACTGATTTCTACGCCCTTAAGTGAATCAACTTTTCTGATTATAAGAGTACTAGTACCAATTCCTTCAATATTCGCACCCATTTTAACAAGAACATTACACAACTGAACCACATCCGGTTCTTTGGCTGCATTGTTGATTACGAATTTTTCAGCTTTAAGAACTGAAGCAAGCAGTAAATTTACGGTTGCGCCCACACTACTAGGTTCGAGTGTAAATGTGCCACCTTTTAATGTTTCCTTAGCGGTAGCGACTACATATCCTTTTTCTAGGTTGATGTTTATTCCCATTGCCCTCATACCTTTAAGGTGAAGATCAACAGGTCGCGGACCCCATGCACAACCACCAGGAAGAGAAACTTTAGCGTAGCCATGCCTTCCTACTAAAGCACCCAACATATAAAATGAGGCCCGCATCTTGCGAACCAAATCATACGGAGCTTCTAAATAGGAAACGGAAGTCGGATCAATAGAAACTGTATTTTCAGTGTCATTGAAATCTACTTTTGAACCAACAACCCGAAGCACATTGTTAAATGTGTAGATGTCTTGAAGACGAGGAATATTATGAATAATGGTTTCTGAATCCCCAAGTAAGGCTGCTGCAATTATAGGCAGCGCTGCATTTTTCGATCCACTTACAGGTATTGTTCCAACTAATGGCGTTCCGCCTTCTATAATAAATTTATCCAACTGCTTCTATCTCCAGAATAGGGGTGTTTTTTTCTAATGATTGTCCGGTTTCAACATTTATGCATGCAATATTTCCGTCAATGGGTGACTTCAACTCGTTCTCCATTTTCATGGCTTCTAGAATTACAACAGGCTGACCTTTAGTTACAGAGTCTCCAACTTTAATCAAGATATCGAGAATTTTCCCAGGCATTGGTGCTTTAAGTGAACCTTCTGCAATATCGGCTCCAGTTTTAAATCCAAGTCGGTCTAATAAAAGCTCCTGTTCATCCTTAACTGATACTGTATGCCAGCTCCCATCAATAGAAAAAGTGATGTCTGAACCTTCATAACTTACATTATCTATTTTATATACTTTTGTTCCCACTCGAAGAAAGTATCTGCCATTTTGAGAAGTAAAACTAAACGATCCGGTAGTATCTCCAGAATTAAATGTTGAAGAGTCCTTATCTATTTCAACTTCAATACTCTGATCATGAATGTTAGCTTCAAATTTCATACAATTTCCCGTATATGTTTCAAACCTGATTTTGTAGCTCTGAAGGAAAAATTCTGCAGGTTATCGGTATCATAAAAAGAAGTGCCAACCTGAGAATTATTGTCTTCATCCAGAACTTCAATAAGTCGGTAGTTTATCAAATTTATTAAATCATCTCTAAGTGCACCAATATTAGAACCGGTTTCTTCGAGTATTACATCGTAAGATTCGGGGAAAATAAGGGACTTTAGCACCAACTTTTCTGAGGGGAATAACTTTCGCATGTGAAGAAGATAGAATCTGTTCTAAACTATAACAACCTTACTCTATCTGAATATCTCCATAAGTTACTACACGTTGATTACCATCGAATAAAACTATTCGATGTAAGCCTCTAGCAAGTTCTGCATTAGAACCAAAAAGCTGGGTATTAATTGTAAGGGAGCTTAAACTAAACTCTGAGATATCTTCTCTTAAATCCAACTGTATCCAAGGTCTTCTAGAATCTCTAGCGTCAAAATAACCGAGTTCTAAAATTGATGTTAGGGAATTTCCACTAATAGCTACATCTAGAGTAGTGCTTGTTCCATATAGTACAGGGTTTGGAAAAGCTGGATCAATGGTCATAATTCCTGTATAAAATGGAGAAGTGCGCCAGTCGTCTTCATCAGGGTCGCCAATAATATTAGAACTGTTATCAGTTTGAGTAATTCCTGAAGCCGGAGAATAGGCACTCCGTTCGAAGTCAGTCTGTTCATCATTATTTGTACATGAAATAGCGACTATTAAAATAAATACACTCAAGAGGGTTTTTGATGGAATGTTCATCCGATAAAAGAGACTAATTACGTTCGAAATTGCGAGTACAAACCTTATCTTTAGCTAAAATACAAAACTATTACGCAAAAACGCATGCTACATATTATTGGTATCCCAAATTGTGATAAAATTAAAGCCACAAAAAAGTGGATGGACGCTAAAGAAGTTGAATATGAATTTATTGATGTGAAAAAGGAACCCCTAACTCTTGATGAACTTTCTGATCTCGAGTTTAAAGTAGGAATTGATGTACTTCTAAATAGTAGAGGAACCACATATCGAAACCTAGGGCTAAAAGACAAGGAATTGTCAACAGAAGAAATGCTTGAAGTCCTTGAGCAAAACCAAAGTATGATTAAACGACCGGTTCTTGTACATGAAGATGCTGTTTTGATTGGCTATGATGAAGAGGCCTTCGAAAATTTTTTAAAAGAAAATGAACTACTCGAGGAATAAGGCGTTATATATCGAAACTCAATTCCTCAAATGAAGCTATTACCTTTTTTTTTCGGTCTTTTCTTTACTCTTTCCGTTCTTGGTCAGACTAATTCAACACCTCAACCTACACTGGATGATTTTTTCTCGGTAAAAGAAACGTTTAAGTACGAGGTGAAATATGGGTTTTTAAAACTTGGTTGGGTAGAGGTGAGTTTACTTCCAGATACCATGTATAACGGGAAATTACACAAGCACTTATTTACGAAGATAGAATCTAATCCTAAAATCCCATTTGTAGGAACCGAAGAAGATCACTTTCATAGTTTGTTTTATGAAAATGAAGATGGAGTTCCAATAACATCATATTACTGGAAAGACAATATTGATGAAGATAAATATGAAGAAATTACTTACACATTTGATCGTGAGAATGGTGTGGTAACTTATAAAGAAGAAGACGATACCAGAGATACTCTGAAGTTGGAAGAACCAGCTACTGCAGGACATGTGGTTTTTTATTTTTCTAGGTTATTCGCGGGGGGGGATTTAGAAAATACCTTACCTGTATATGTAACTAAGAAAGCCGGATCCTTACATTTTAAAAATCCATCTAAGTTAGAAAGAAGAAGATACGCGGCTTTTGAAGAACCTGTAAATGCCTATTTAACTACAGGAAGCACTGAAAACATAGAAGGGCCATTTGGCTTTTCTGGGGAGTTTAGGGCTTGGTTTAAGGACGATGATTTACGGACACCCCTTGAAGCACGGGTTAAGGTGCTTTTTGGGAATGCAATTGTTCGTTTAATTGAATATAAAAGAGAAGAACGATGATTTTAATTGAATTTAAAAAACTACCTCATGCTAAAGACTTACCTCTCCCGAGTTATGAGACAGAATCTGCAGCAGGAATGGACATTCGGGCCGCTTTGGAATCTCCCGTAACCTTAAAGCCTGGAGAAAGAAGATTGATTCCAACAGGACTGCAAATGGCACTTCCTTCAGGGTATGAAGCTCAGATTAGACCAAGAAGTGGTTTGGCAATTCGAAATGGGATTACCATGCTAAATTCACCTGGAACAATAGATTCTGATTATCGGGGAGAAGTTAAAGTGATTGCGATCAATCATGGACAGGAAGATTTTATAGTCAATCATGGAGATAGAATAGCTCAGATGGTAATTGCTCCCGTAGTTCAATTAAAAATAGAAGAAGTTTCTAATCTTGATAAAACTGAACGCGGAGAAGGTGGTTTTGGTAGTACTGGGATACAATAATCAATATTCAATTACCAATGGATTAAGTTCTTATTGAACGTTTGATTACTTCTTGTTGAATATTGAAAATCGAAATTAAAACACACTTGTTTAAATCTTTTACACCTTATCTGAATCTTATACGATCAAATGTCAATTATCGTCGACTTTGGTTAGCGCAATCCGTTTCAAATTTTGGCGATTGGTTCGGGTTGTTGGCACTATATGCAATCATCGCTAAATATTCTGATTCAGAGTTTCTTCTGGGATTATTGATCATCGTAAAAATGTTGAGTCTTGCCGCATTCTCTCCCTTTGCAGGTTATATCACAGATCGATTTAATAGAAGAAAACTGATGATTATCTGTGATTTTGCACGAGCTCTCGCTGTTTTGGGAATCTTAGTTGTCCAATCGGTAGAAATGCTTTGGATTTCCTTTGCATTAACATCCATTCAGATGATGCTATCAGCTATTTTTGAGCCCGCGAAAACCTCCTCCATTCCGAACGTAACCTCAGAAGATGAACTTGTTAATGCCAATGTGATTTCTACAGCTACATGGAGCATAATATTTACTTCAGGAATGGCTATTGGAGGATTTGCGACTGAGTTACTTGGCACGGATATGGTTTTGATTTTAGATGCAGCGACCTACATTCTCTCGGCTTTTTTTATTTATAGAACGGCAATTCCACAGCAAGAAATGACTGCCAAAGAAAAAGAAGACTCACGAAATCCATTGTTGGGGATTAAAGAAGGGGCAAAATATTTGATTCATAATCGCCACATTTTACGACCAAGTATTGCAAAGGGAGTAGCGAGCGCTTTTTTAGGTGGATGTATTTATTTGCTAATTATAGTAAGCGAGGAAGTGTTGATGATGGGGAGTATTGGACTAGGATTGCTTTATGCAGCCAGAGGAATTGGGACTGGAATTGGGCCAATTTTAGGTCGAAGGTTTTTCCCAAATGAGCGAGACTGGGTAAAAGTGATGGGTGGGGCGATATTTACTTCAGGGATGATGTATATGGTCGTAGGCTTTACAACAACCATATGGATTATGATAATCTTCGTATTGTTAGCTCACGCTGCTTCTGGTGCAAATTGGGTGTTTAGTACCGTGCTTCTTCAAAAACGAACTAAAGATACTTTCCGTGGACGAATATTTAGTACAGAGTGGTTGTTATTTACTCTGGCAAATTCCATTTCTGTAATGATCGCTTCTTTACTTCTAGAGTTTGATGTAATTGCGGTAAAACCACTTATTATGATTTACGGAGGAATGATGGGATTAGCAGGAATCGTTTGGAGTTTATCGATTACTAAAAATGAAAAATCGTTTCAGAATGAGCTTGGAATTATCTCCAACCTTAGTAAATGATTACATCTAATCAAAATTCACTACTTGATATTAAAAATAAGCGGTTAGCCCAAATAAAACACCTGTTGTCTGTAAAATAAAATCATGACTCGTTGTACTTCTATCATTTTTTTGAATACGTGTAAATTCTCCATTAATGGTTTCATTAAAATTATCCTCGTTCTTATTCCAATTATATAAGTAGGATAACTCAATTCCACTTTGAGCATTTATACTAATATTTTTTGCTATGAAGTAATCAACTCCAAAGCCTAAATTTAATCCTAGTGATGGTCTAAAATTAAGCCCCTCATTTTCTCGATCTATTTCTTGAATATTAATGTAGTCTGATTCTTCTTGCGTATTAGAGTTCCCTGTATTTAATAGTGAACCCATAAAAATACTTTTAGAAACAAAGGGAAGAATATCACTATTGGTATTTATATAATTTATTGAACCAAGATAGACCTTCAACTCTGTTATAAAAGATTCATTATTTATGGATCTATTTAAAGTTCGGCTATCAATATTTGTACTAGGAAAAGGAGAACTATCATTCCTTTCATCTTCACTATTAGAATAGTGAGTTTCTAAATAACCCCTTAAAAAATAGGTTTTTGAAGCGGACTTAAATCGTAAAAAACTAAAATTAGCATCACTAAAGTTTGTAAGCCTAAAGTTACTTCCAATTCCAAATTGGATTGCACGATAGCCTTCTTTAAATCCATCTCTAGCAATCATTTTTTCTTGAGAGAAAACTGATATTGATAGGGAAAAAAGCACTAAAAAAGATGTGTTAAGGCTATATAAAAATTTCATGGAGGTGAGGTTTTATTAAATAATATTATAAGTATAGATATAAGTATTAATTTAATCTTCGTCTTTTGGGATATTAAAATCGACGTTGGTTCGATAATCTCCCAATAGATGCTCCGCAAAATAGTACCAAGTCATTCGATCGAAATAGGGTTGTGAATCTCCAAAACCATGTCGCCGACCTGGAAGCATCATCATGTCAAATCGCTTTCCAGCTTTGATAAGTGCATCAGCCATACGAAGTGTATTTGCAGGGTGAACGTTATTGTCGATATCACCATGAACTAGTAATAAGTGACCTTCTAAATTTGAGGCAAGAGAAGCGTTTGTTTCAACAGGAGCATCAAACGTAGAAATCGTTTCTTCAACTTCTACACTATCTGCATTCATTTTTTTAACCGTTTTCTTGATTTCTTTTACTCCGTTGTGAACTTCGCCCCACCAAATATTGTAGATATTATTGTCATGATTTCCTGCAGAAGAAACCGCAACATCATAAAAGCCGGGATAGGTGAGAAGGGCTGCTGTACTCATAAAACCACCACCAGAATGTCCATATATTCCAACTTTACTAGCATCAATAAAAGGATGTCGGGCAGCTAATTGCTCAATTCCATATTTATTATCCGCAAGTGGATAATCGCGCATATCGCCATAACCGAAATTGTGATAGTATTTATTTCGCAAAGGCGAGCCCCCACGCTGACCCATAGCTACAACCACAAAACCAACCTGAGCAAGGGTAGAAGTCCGAGCTCCTGAACCTTGAGTTCTAAAATTAACAGGAAACGGCTCAACCTGAGGACCTGGATATACATAAGAAATGACTGGATAACTTTTGGTTGAATCGAAATCGAATGGTTTCCACATTACTCCATAAATATCAGTAACTCCATCAGCAGCTTTAACCACAAAAGATTCCGGCGCTTTCCAGCCTTGTTCTTTCATTTTAGAAATATCTGTTTGTTGAAGGGTAGTAATAACACGACCATTTCCATCACGAAGAACAGAAGTTGTAGGATGGTCAATACGTGAATAGTTATCGACAAAATAATTCCCTTTTTCAGATGCTTCAATACTATGATCTGCATTTTCAGGCGAAAGATGTTTGAAGTTATTACCATCAAAATTAACGCTATATAAATTTTCGAAATAAGGATTTTGACCTTTTTCACGTCCATATCCCGTAAAGAAAACAGTAGAGGCGGCTGTATCAATTTTAATCACATCGCCAACTACAAAAGAGCCTTTGGTGATTCTATTTTTCAAATTTCCGTTCGAATCGTAGCGGTAAAGTTGCCCCCAACCCGTACGTTCACTCCACCACAAATATTCACTCCCTTCATTAATGATTGCAAGTTTAGCAAAGCGGGTATTGAAATAAGGTTTACTTTCTTCCGAGAAGAGTACATCAACATCACCCGTAGTAGTATTCGCTTTTAGCACATCAATTTTACTCCATGTTCTATCTCGACGAAGAATGTAAAGGAAGTCTGATTTTTGCGTTTCAAAAATACCTCCTTGATTGAAATAAGCCCCACCAAGTGCTTGATCTTCCCATTTATCAGTATCAAGGAGAACATTGGTTTTGTTGGCTGGATCAAAAATTCTAATTTCATCGATGAATACATCTTCCTCGCCTGGCATAGGATATTTATAGGTTTCCAGAGTTGGTCGTTTACCGCCCGAATTGATTACCCAAAGGTCTCCAACTTTCCGTTTATCCTGTCGCTTTACCCACAGTTTACTCGAATCTTCGAACCAATTCACTCTAGCTCTAAGTCTTTTCGTCGAGGTGGTGTCATCGTCACTCCGCTGGTAGCTAAACCACTTCTCACCATCTTCAGTAAGTTGATGTTCTACACTATCGGGATCATCTGCCCTCATTACATATAGATTATGAGATCGTGCGAATGCAATCCATGTACTGTCAGGAGAAAAGGTAGCCCATGGTTCGGGTTTATCTTCATCTAAAGAATCACCTTTTACTAATTGATTTCCATTGAAATTGTAGGTGAACTCAATACTGTCTACATGAAAGGTGAAGAGATTCTTGCCGGTATCGTACTCAAAATCTTTAAGATCCAAATCTTTTGCATGGAAAGGTTTGCTGAATGTTTCAGAAAGCTGAGCGGCCATTTCTTCTTGATCAAAAAGTAGGCGTTTCGAGCCTTTAGTAGCATCAACGAAATACCAGTTTTTGCCTTCGCTATTTTCGTAGGTGTACCAAAATTGATCGGTATCTTCAATCCAATTCGGATCAACATTCGTCGACCCAACCATTTTATCCATCATTTGGGTTGTAAAACGCTCGGCAAGTTCGAAATTTGCTTTTTGAGCAAGAATATTAGTGGAGAATGATAGTATAAGTACAAATAAAAAAGAGCTGAGTTTGAATCCCTTAGAAGTATTCATTATAGAATTGTTAGTTAAATAAAATTGAATAAATGGGTTTTAATTCTGTTTTAAAAGATATTTTTATTGAAGGGCTGTTATAAGTTGTAAGAACTAATAAATGTTTACTATTTGTACCCCGAAAACTTCCGTATGAATTCGTATCTTAACTCATCTAGAAATCAATATTGAATAACCTACTCTGTCTTGAAAGCCTGGAAATATTTAGTAGCCGTTTGGATGACACTTGTTATAGCAGGAGGCATCCTTATTCAAATACCCGAAATACCTATTCTCGAGCAAACTGCACGCAACATTTTCTTTCACGTACCTATGTGGATGGCCATGTATTCGATGTTTATAGTCAGTTTGATTTATAGCATTAGATATTTAAATACTCCAAACGAATTGTTTGATATAAAAGCAGAATCTGCGGCAAGGGTTGGTATGGTTTTTGGAATTTGTGGATTGCTAACAGGATCTCTTTGGGCACGTTTTACTTGGGGGACTTGGTGGACATTTGCAGAACCTAAAATGAATCTTGCTGCCTTAACAATGATGATTTACGTAGCCTATTTTGTACTTCGTTCTGCATTTGATGATGAAGATAAACGAGCTAAAATTTCTGCTGTATACAATATTTTTGCTGTAACAACGGTTCCGTTTCTTCTTTATGTAGTACCAAGACAATTAACTAGTTTACATCCTGGAGCAGATGGGAATCCAGCGTTTAGCGAGATTACAGCGGCAGAGTTAAGGTATATTTTATATCCAGCAATGCTTGGTTTTATTGCCGTCGCCTTTTGGTTATACGACATTGTTCACAGATATAAAACCGTGAACTCTCGATTTGAAAATTTGTAAATTTAATCTGTTAAAGGAATTTGATGCAAGAAGATTCAGTTGCTCTCGTTGACACCCTTACGCAAGCTTACTCAGACAAGTGGAGTGGGGCAGAAATAGAACAAACCAACGCTTTTATCACACTTATGTATTCAAACGATCTTATATTTGTAGTACTTGGAGTTACACTAATCATTTGGGCAGTGTTACTGTTTTTTATGTTTCGAGTAGACTCAAAAGTATCGACACTAGAAGACAAACTTAACTCAACAAACAAAGAATGAAACCTAAAGTAATTCTAGGAATTGTAGCCATTGTAGCATTTACATCACTCTTGATGTATAATTTTGGTGAGAGCATTAGCACATACACCGATTTCGATACAGCTTCTAAAATGAATGGAGCTCATGTACCAGGAACTTGGGATAATACTCAAGATTATGGCTTTTCAAAGGAAACAATGCAGTTCACTTTTTTTATGAAAGATGAATCAGGAAATGTCAGAAAAGTAGTTTATCCAAGACCAAAGCCAAATAATTTTGAAGATGCGGATCGTTTGGTAGTTATCGGCGAGATGAGAGAGAATGTATTTTATGCCAACGAAATGTTGATGAAATGCCCATCTAAGTATAACAACGCTGATCCATCCGAATACACAAAAGCCTCTGAGAGCTAACTATGTCTGAATATGGTCCTGTAACAGGAATTGTGGGAAAGCTACTAATTACGCTGTCTTTCCTTTTTTGTTTATTGTCGCTTATCTACTATTTCATTGCTGCAAAAAACGATGATGATAAAAAGCTGAAAATCGGAAATTGGCTGTTTGTAATTAAAGGTCTTTTTATGATTGCAGCCTCTGCAGTTTTAGTAATGCTTTTATTTCAACATCAATTCCAGTACTACTATGTGTTCAATTACACTAGTCTCGATTTAGCTCCAAAATACCTTTGGTCTGCATTTTATGGAGGTCAAGAAGGTAGCTTTATGATTTGGATCATTTTTTCATGGATTGCGGGGCTTGGATTGATTAAATGGACACGAGCTCCATATAAAGCACCTGTTTTATTCTTTCTGGGACTTACCCAACTCTTTTTAATCTCTATGGTTGTTGGCTGGAGATTTGGAGACTTTACTTTTGGAGCTTCGCCATTTAGAACGATTGCGGAAGAAATGCCAAACGCTCCCTTCATTCAGGCGAATCCTGATTTTGTTCCAAATGATGGTACTGGGTTAAATGATTTGTTGAAGAGCCCTTGGATGATGATTCATCCACCAATCCTATTCATAGGTTTTGCAATGATGACCATTCCTTATTGTTTTGCAATGGCAGCTTTATGGAAACGAAAATATAACGAGTGGGTTACTCCAGCTTTACCGTGGACACTAGGTTCAAACTTAGCGCTATTAACCGCAATCTTTCTAGGAGGTTATTGGGCTTATGTAACTCTTTCTTTTGGGGGATTTTGGGCTTGGGATCCAGTTGAAAATGCATCGTTAGTTCCATGGCTATTTGGTACTGCTGGAATCCATACGATGATCATTCAACGTAAAAGTTCAATCGCACAGAAGTCTTCATTGCTGTTTGCTATACTAGCTTATATTGCAATTGTATATGAAACTTTTCTTACTAAATCAGGCATTTTAGCTGATTCGTCTGTACATAGTTTTACTGATTTAGGTCTTTATAACCAGCTATTAGCTTTTATGCTTGTAATAGCAGGACTTGGTTTAGGAATGTTTGCTTGGAGATATAAAGAACTTCCTTCTCCCAAAAAAGAATCTAAAGTTCTTACTAGAGAATTTATGACATTCACTGGAGCAATAATGCTTTTAGTGCTCGGTCTTGTAATTATTCTTGGAACCAGTTCACCAATTCTTGGATTGTTGTTCAATGAAAATCCAACCCCTCCCGAAATCAGTTTTTACAACAATTGGAGTATGCCAATTGCCATAGTTATGGCTTTTTTAACAGTGATAGGGCAATATCTTTTCTGGAAAAAGTATGATTTAGAATCTCTCGCTACGGCGCTGATTTACCCGCTTATGCTCACTTCTATTTTGACAATCTCGGCAGTTATTATGGGGGATGTCAGAAATGCATATTACATGCTGTTTTTATTTGCAGGATTTTTCGCAATTGTTGGTAATTCTTGGGTTGTTGGACGTTTAGCTATTCAAAACCCAAAATTGATTGGTGGATCATTAACCCATGTTGGATTTGGATTATTGTTAGTTGGGATATTAGCATCTAGTGCGTATAATCGCCCATTATTAGATAAGAATACCGAAAACTACAATGCTTCGGTAAAGAGAGGAGAGATTAATGATGAGCAGGGATTCAAGGTTTCCCAAACGGTAGATATGCTCGAATTAAAGCTGAATGTACCAAAAGTAATTAATAACCAATATATAGTTACTTACGAGGGCTATGATCTTTCAAGTCAAAATAGGCCTGGACAGCAAACCTACAAAATCAGATTTGATAATTTAGAAGGGAAATTCCTCTATTACTTATATCCTGAAGTGTACCCGATGTTAACCACATCTAATGCACAAAACGTAAATTGGTCAGTTGATCCAGATGTGCGAACAGGATTCCTAAGCGATATTTATTTATATGTAGCAGGAAGTTCTTTTGTTGAAGCCCGAAATGAAGAGGTAGAAAAGAGAAAAGTACTTCAAACTGCTTCAGATACAGAAGAGGAGCAAGCTGAAGCTCAGGTCATTGAATTCCAACGAGGCGAATCTAAAAAAATAGGTGGATTTCAATTTAGTTTTATCAATTTCATCCAAGCAGATACAACGAATCTTCCTCCAAATACCAGCATTGGAATTCGAGCTCAAATTGAAGTTTATCACGAGGCTAGTGGCGAGATTAATATAATCGAGCCTTTATTTGCTGTATTTAACGAAGAAGGGAACAGCTATGTAATGTCTCCTCCAGTAAACCTTCCAAATCACGATCTTTCTTTTCAGTTTAGTAAAGTGAATCCGGAAAAGAGCTCAATAGAACTAAGTATATTTGGACTTGATGAAGTATACGAAGAAGATTGGGTACTCGTTATAGCCGAGAAGAAACCATTTATTTCAGTAGTTTGGTCGGGCACTTTTTTATTGATGGGTGGATTCACACTTTCGATTTTCCGACATTGGAGAAGAGAAAAGGATAAGCAAAAAGAATGACCAGTAAAGAATGTTCAATTACGAATTAAGAATGAAAAAAACTCAAACACACTCAGCGTTAAGATCTAAGGCTATAGTTAGTCAAATGACTTCGTTATTCTTTATTCCTTGTTCAATATTCGTACTTTTTTTTGCCGTGTTATTTTCATCAAGTGTTCAGGCTCAATTTCAGCAAAAAACGGAACTACCATCACCGAGAGGGGCATTTCTTAGATCACTTGTTGTTCCGGGTTGGGGTCATCATTATGTAGATAAAACAAACTGGACTCGAGGACAATATCACCTTGCAGCCGATGTAGTTATGGTTCTTTCTTTAACAGGTTTAAAAGTTAGAAGCAATAATCTTCAGTCAGAATTAGAAACCTTTGCTTTAAGTAAAGCAAAGGCAAATCTTTCTGGCCGTGATAGGGAATTCCAATTAGCAGTTGCAAATTACGATAACCTCGAAGCCTATAACGATTATCAATTGCGTTCAAGAAATTGGGATAATTTGTTTCCCGAGAATTCAGCAAACCAATGGAATTGGGACGATGAAACCAATCGATTTCAATTTCAGAACATGAGAGAACGTGCTGATAAAAATGATAATCAGCTTCCAACTATAATTACTTTAATGGTAGCTAACAGAGTAATTAGTGGATTAAGTGCATATACCCGAGCAAGAAGAATTTGGGAAAATGCTCCCGAAGCAAGTATTTCCTATTTAAATGAATATGGGCAGCCTGGGTTTACTGCGCAAGTTCGGTTCGAGTTTTAGTTTTTAATCGTTAGCTCAAGCACTAAATCAACGAGTTCTAGTTCGTTTTCGGGAAGTTCAATTACCGTCCCCATGTTTGTTTCTTGATAGGTCACCTTCTTTCCAGAAGTAAAACTTTTGATGGAAGTTATCTGCGAATCAATTGTAGGGAGGATGAAGCTATTATCTTGCCAGTTCAAAATGTGAACAAAAATGGAATTGTCTTTATGAGTAGACACGCCCCAAACTTGAGGGGCAATCGGACCACCACGAGTTCCATAAATTGTTTCACCATATTTGGTTGTCCAATCACCTATCTCACCAAGTGTTTTAATAAACTCTGGCTGAATTTTACCATTCGGCATCGGCCCCACATTCAATAAGAAATTCGCATTGTATCCGGCTGCTTTTACTAGATAATGGATTAATTCTTTGGTCGACTTATAATTTCGATCCTGAAGCGAAAATCCCCAACGTTCAGCCATAGTCTCTGCTGTTTCAAGAGGAAGAGTTCCAATTACAGAATTAGCACTGTGACCTCCTTTATTTTGTCCCGGAAGATCCTTTTCAAACATCTGGAAATCTTCGCCAGGATTTGGTGCTTTATGATGGTTACTCCCAATCATTGCAGCAGGTTGTAGTGAATGGATCAAATCATAAGTCTCGCGGATTCTCCAATTTGCATCAGGTTTATCCCACCAACCATCAAACCAGATTCCAGCTATATCACCATAATTAGTAAGTAACTCAGTAAGTTGACCATTCATGTAATCGATATAGGCATCAAAATCTCCATCGTTTGGGCGCCAAGTATTTTGTCCAGTATTTCCTCTTGGGTAATAATCATTCTGATACCAATCTAACTGAGAATAATAAAGGAACAATTTTAGCCCATGTTTTCTACAAGCTTCTGCAATTTGCCTGATAACATCCTTTTTGTAAACAGTTCGGTCCATGATATCCCAATCGGTTAGTTTTGAATCGAACATTGCAAAACCATCATGATGTTTTGCTGTAATAGTGATGTATTTCATTCCAGCATTCTTTGCCATCAGAACAACCGTATCAGCATTGAATTCGGAGGGATTAAAGAAAGGGGCTATTTTTTGATAGGTATACTTATCAATCTCCTCCGTTTCCATCACCCATTCGTGTTGACCTAATACCGAGTAGACTCCCCAATGTATAAAAAGACCAAATTTCGCATCCTGATACCAATCTCGATTCGCAAGGTTTTCTGGAGCGGGAGTATATGTTTGTGCAATTGATGCAACTGAATAGAGAAGTAGTATTATAAATATGGATAATTCTTTTAATTTCATTAAAGAGGTTTTTCTTAGTTTACTAAACCGTAAGATAATATTTCAAGAAGGCTAGAAGTGCAAAACTAAATATTCTTATCTTAGCATATGAAGCGCTTTAAACTCACTATCGAATTTGACGGAACCAACTTTTCTGGGTGGCAAATCCAACCCAATTCAAGAACGGTAGAAGAAGAACTCGAAAAAGCATTCTCCAAAATCCTTCAGCAGCCTATCGACCTAATTGGACAAGGACGAACAGATGCTGGAGTTCATGCTAAAGGTCAGGTAGCCCATGTAGATTTACCGGATACAATAAGCCCAGAGAAATTACTATTTGGAGTGAATGGAATGATTGGAAAGGAAATTCATATCCATGAGATTGAAGAAGTAGATTCAGAATTCCACGCTCGTTTTGATGCGCAATACCGTGAATATGAATACACCATTCTAAAAAATACTTCTCCATTAAGAGAGCAAACCTCGTGGTTTCCACACCACTCCATTGACATTCAAAAGGTGAAAGAGTGCTGTGCTTTATTAAAAGGAGAGTTTGATTTTAGTGGATTCTCAAAATTTAATGAAGACAATTATACAACGTTATGTACAATTTTACTTTCTGAAATAGAAGATAGATCGGAGGAAATAGTATTCAGAATCAGTGCTAACCGGTTTTTAAGGAATATGGTACGTCGCTTAGTAGGTACTATGGTAGAAGTTGGAAAAGGGAAAATGACAATTTCAGAGTTTAAAGAAATTTTAGAAAATCCAGCATCTGAAATCAGAACATTTACAGCGCCTGCAAAGGGATTAATATTGGCGAAAATTTTTTACGAAAAAACTTAAAATTAGTATTGACTGTCGCTTAACATTCTGGTTATATTTGACGCCCCTTCAAGAAGGGAATATCTTCCTCGGTAGCTTAGTGATAGAGCAATGAGGCAGTTATCCGCCAGCTGGCGGACGTTGGTTCACCAACGGCATTTATTGAAAAAAGTCACAATTACATTCCTCGGTAGCTCAGTGGCAGAGCAATCGGCTGTTAACCGATCGGTCGTTGGTTCAAATCCAACCCGGGGAGCGCAAAAAGCCTTCGATCATTGATCGAAGGCTTTTTTTATACCTTTCCATTACTCCAGAAGTCCTTTATCAGGTATATGTTGCACTTTTATTTTTCCTTATTAATTGGGTTTAGAGTATTCAATTAATTCTTCTACATACAAAAAATCACCTTGAGACTGAGTCAGTTTAATAAAGGTTTTGACTGCCGGAGCATACAACCAAATCTCCTCTTCATCTGCATTATATCCTCTGGAATTGG
>TARA_R110000868_G_scaffold91812_4_pt1 | contig 47367 bp, 40 predicted proteins | sample TARA_R110000868 | Tara Oceans TARA_R110000868 (sample SAMEA4397489) | marine metagenome | biome: Polar Biome; feature: [SRF] surface water layer (ENVO:00010504); material: water (ENVO:00002006), including particulate matter (ENVO:01000060) such as... | depth 5 m | reverse complement strand
AATGACAAAAATGGTATTATGAATGAATATGGACATTCAAAAAAACAATTAATGATTTGAATTTTTTGAAACATGGTAAAACTGCTTCCACAATATGGGTTATTGTGTTATTATTTCTTTTCAATAATTATTGTTGGTCCCAAAATATAGCTCCTAATATTACAGCAACAGGAGATCAACTATACTGTCCATTAAGCCAAATAAGGGTTGTTACAGATTTTGATATTATAGATCCAGATAATACAGAAATTGAGGCACTTTATGTTCAAATTTCGACAGGATATGTTTTAGGTTCTGATTCTTTATTTTTAACAGGGAGCCATCCAAATGTAGTGGCCTTGTGGAATATTACTGAAGGTAAATTAACTTTAAAAGGAAATGGTACACCGCAAGCTGCCTACGTAGATTTGATAGATGCAGTAAAAGATGTGCTATTTCAAAGTACAAGCACAAATCCAATTAATAAGTATTTTTCATTCACAATAGGTGATGCTAATTATTTGCCTAAAACAGGTCATTATTACGAGTATGTTCCAGCCTTAGGGATTACATGGACAAATGCCAAAGTAACTGCCGGAATGAGAACGTATTATGGCCTTCAAGGCTATTTAGCGACCATTTTGAATCCCGAAGAAGCGCAATTAGCAGGAAAGCAAGCCGCTGGAGCAGGATGGATTGGGGGCAGTGATGAAGAAACAGAAGGCGTATGGAAATGGGTGACCGGGCCAGAGGCAGGAACTATTTTTTGGAATGGCTTATCTAACGGTTCAACTCCCAATTATGCTAATTGGAACACAGGAGAACCCAATAACCTAGGGGGTGAAGATTATGCCCATATCACTTATAATGTAGGGATTAAAGGCTCATGGAATGATTTGTCCAATACAGGAGAATCTTTCGGGGATTATCAACCTAAAGGCTATATAGTTGAATATGGCGGTATGCCTGGAGACCCTGTTTTAAATATTTCGGCAAGTAGCCAGATTTATGTTAATACCATGGTTGATTTTACAAATGGGTCAAGTTGTGGTAGTGGCTCTGTTACTTTGCAAGCAACGCCATTATATGGCACGGTTCTTTGGTTTGATGCTTTAACAGGTGGCAATCAAGTTGGAACTGGCTCAAATTTTACAACACCGGTTTTAACAACTACAACGACCTATTATGCATTACCATCGGAGAATGGGTGTGTTGAAGGAGATAGAACTCCTATTATTGCTAGCATATATCAAGTTCCAGTAATTCAACCTAATAGTGTATTTAAAAATTGTGATGAAGATGGAAACCCTGATGGCTTTACCGATTTTAATTTAGAAGAAACAAATGATGTATTGACTAATAATAATTCGACAGGTTTAAATTTTTCGTATTATACATCCCTTAACGATGCAGATTTAGGCAACAATAAAATAGCTTCAATATTTAATAATCTTATTGCAAATACAGTTTATGTTCGTGTAGAAAACACTATGGGGTGTTATCGTATTGCAACCGTAAATTTACAAGTTTCAACAACCTCCTTTCCACAAGGCTATCTTCAAGAATTGAATAGTTGTGATGACGATGCTCTAAATGATGGATTTCGTGTATTCGATTTAACCCAAGCATCTTCACAATTTATATCTCAATTTCCTTCAGGACAAAATTTAAGTGTTCATTATTTTAAAAATTTAAATGATGCATTGTTGGAACAAAACGAAATTACAATACAAACTAGCTATATAAACGAAACACCCTTTTCGCAAATACTATATGTTCGCGTTGAAAGTGACACTAATGGTGATTGTTTTGGGATTGGGCCACATTTATTATTGACTGTAAATCCCAGACCAGAATTTGAAATAGCACAGAGTGCTATTTACTGTAATGATACTGTGCCTATTATATTGTATTCCATTAATTCAAACGGGAATTTTACTTATGAATGGAAAGATGGAAATGGACTTGTAATAAGCAATTCAAACAAGGCTGCCATAACTTCTGGAGGCGTTTATACCGCTGTTGCTACATCTGGTTTTGGATGTGAATCATTACCTGTATCATTTTCAGTTTATGAATCGGCTATTGCAAAAATTGGTTTAGACGATATTACCATTGTTGAATTCTCTGATAATAATAATATATCTATCAACAATGGCAACAACAATCTTGGTATTGGCGATTATGAATTTGCGATAGATGCTATTAATGGTCCCTATAAAGACGAATCTTATTTTGATAGAGTAGGAGCTGGTTTCCATACTATTTATATAAAAGACAAAAATTTATGTGGAACAGCCCAGTTAGAAGTATTTATTCTTGGATTCCCTAAATTTTTCACGCCGAACAATGATGGAAATAATGATACTTGGCAACTTAAGGGTATAGGAACAGGTTTTTCAAATGCCTCAAAGGTTAATGTTTATGATAGATACGGAAAATTAATCAAGCAATTAAACGCAAAAAATGATGCTTGGGACGGTACCTTTAATGGGCAAAAAGTATCAGCATCTGATTATTGGTTTGTTGCACACTTGGTTGAACTGAACGGAAAGGTGCGAACATTACGCGGTCATTTTAGCCTAGTTCGATAGTTGGAACAATTCACTTAATGCTTTAGCAACGCCATCATTTTTATTCGATTCTGTGGATCTTTTGGCTATTTTTATAACATCGTCATTGGCATTACCCACCGCAATTCCCAATCCAACCGCTTTAAGCATCTCTATATCGTTATAATTATCACCAAAAGCAATAACTTCATCTAAAGAAATATGTTGATAATTATAGTGTAGTAAGGTTTCAATAGCTGTTTTCTTTGAAATAGAGCGATGTGAAATTTCTATGTAAGTAGATTTAGAACGGTATAGTGTAATCTCGTCAACTTGCTCTTTTTCTAATGTTTTATATAGTGTGTCAATGTCATGTTCATCACCCATGCACATAATTTTATGAGCTCCTTTTTCTTCGCGCTTCCAGGTTTTTAAAACCTCGAGATTTGATTTTATTATGGGTTCTACTTTTGTATTGTTTATTTCCCTAAATGCCCAAAAATCTAAAGAAGGAACGTACCATTCATCGGCATGAAATAAACTTAAATGAATGGACGTGTTTACACATTGGTCTATTATATATTCTAAGACATCATTGTTAATGACAGTACTCTGCACAACAGTTTCGTTTTTTAAAATTAAGGCCCCGCTATATGCTATTATGGGTTCTGATGCATTACCTAGTTGTAGTTGTAAATGCCTAATGGCCTTGGGCATTCTGGAAGATATTAGAACGAATGGAATATGTGAAAGTCGCTTAATTTCTTGTATGGTCGATTCGGATAATTCCCGGTCTTTATTTAGTAAGGTGCCATCTATATCGCTACAAATCAATTTATAGTTCATTTCTTAATTTAATGGATATCTCGCAACAAAAATAAGTATATTAAATTGTAATTAAAACGTTATTTTAATTAATCAAGAAAGCTAGAAAATCCAAAATCAATCAACCTACGTATATAAAGAAACTGATGAAGTTTTTATGAACCGATTAATAGCAATTATATTATAAAGGCTTCATTGTTTTTTATTTCTTTTGAAATATAAAACTAAGTTTAGTTAGAGAAAAAATCCTACTTGTAATACGCATCTTAAACGTAACAAGTAGGATTTAGCTTTTATGGGGTTTAGTAAAGATCCTTGATTTTACTGAGTTTTGTCTTCCAAAGTTTTAATGAATCTTTGTGGCTTTTTATATTATTATGAACTTCTTTTACCAACGGATTGTCATCGTCTACATTGGTGAAAAACTGTAGGTTATTTTCCAGTTGATTGATTTGTCCTTTTACTTCATCTATTTTTTTACGAATAAAAGATCGTTCATAATCAAGGTTTTGATTGTCATCTTCATTACTTAGAACTTCTAGTTTATTTTCAAATTTTATAAGTTCTATTTCATTTCTATCAATTTTCAACTTAGAAAACAATTCGTCCAAGGCTTTATTAAACTTTCCTTCAATAAAGCGCTTATCATTGGGAACTCTCCCAATATTTTTCCATTCAGAAATAAAATCTTTTATAGTTGCCAAATCTTTTTCTTTGTCTTTTAAAAGTTCAAAGGCTTTCATAGTGTCCAGTAACGCCTTCTTTTTATCAAATGCTTCAATTTCAACCTTATTGGCAGCATTTTTTGAAGCGTGAAGTTTATCAAAAAAGTGATTGCAAGCCGATTTAAATTGCTTCCATATTTTATCACTATCCTTTCTAGGGACGTGTCCAATTTTTTTCCAATCGCTTTGAATTTTTTTCATCAAGGCAATGGTCGTTGCAATATCCTCATTATCCTTATTGTCTTCGGCAATTTGAATAAGTTCTAATTTTTTTTGGAGATTTTTATATTGGTCCTTTTTTAGCCCTTTATAGAAGGCGTTCTTTTTCTTATTAAAAGTGCGTACAGCGTCTTTAAATTTGGCCCAAGTGTTTTCATTGTCTTTTGAAGGAACCTTTCCTGAATTAAAAAAAGCTTCTCTTAAAGATTCAATATCTTTAATTTTCTTTTGCCATGAGCCATGGGAATTAATTTCGTCTTGGCCTATTTCTTCAATTTTAGATATCAGTTCAAGCTTATTTTCCAGGTTTTTTTCATAAACCTTGTCTATTTCACTAAAATATACTTGGCGCTTGTCGTTAATTATTTTGGTAGAAACTTTAAATCGTTCCCAAATTTCTTCTCTGTTTTCCCTGGCAACGGGTCCAAGTTCTTCTTTCCACATTTTGTGGAGTTCTTGTAATTCTCTAAAGGCTCTTAAAACATTATCATCCTGTGCCAATTCTTCAGCGCGTTCAATAATTTTTAACTTTTTATCTAAATTATGTTTAAAGTCCAAGTCTCTTAATTCCCTGTTCAGATGTAAAAAATCATAAAACATTTCAACATGATGATGATAACTATTCCACGCATTATTGTATTTGTCTCTTGGAATAGGGCCTGTATTTCTCCATCGTTCTTGTAATTCTTTAAAATGCTTGTAGGTTGTATTTATATTTTCTTCAACATCAATTAAACCTTTTAGCTCTTCAATGATTACAAGTTTATCAGCTAAATTTTGTTTAAGATTTTGCTCAAAGCTCTTGTAATGAGCATGAAGTTTATTTTTATATTCTTTATAGATAGTGTTAAATTTCTTTTGAACTGGACTTGAATAGTAAAAATCAATTTCATTCCCTCCATCAGATAAAAACTCTTCTTTTTTCTCTTCTAATAACGCATGGAATTTCGATTTGAATTCGTTGTTTATCTGTTCAACATGGTTTTTAATGGCCTGAACTTTTTCTTTGCTTACCAATTTTTCTAATTCTATGGTAAGCGCATCTAACGACATGGTGTCGTAATCTTTAATTTCTATGGTGTGTCTATCTTTATGGCCTTCATCTTCAGCATCTTCAGCATTAGAGTCATCAATTTCACTCAATACTTCATCGTTGTCTTCCTTTTCCAACTCTTGTTTTGAATGATCGGCAGTATTTGTCAACATTGGTTTTTCTGCCAATTCTTGACTAGTATCTATCGACGTTGTTTCTGTTGTGGTTTCATTGGAAATGGTTAACGGAGCTGTTTCATAAGTCGTATCTGCATTTTCGTTAGCCTCATTTTTAGTAAGTCCAATGGTAGAATCTTCCACTGGGATATCAATGGAGACGTCTTTTTTATTGGACTTGCTTGCCGATTTTATAGTTTTTTTCTTTCCTTCTGCATTTTGCAGGTTATCTTGCTCTGACATTTTAATAAATGTTTAGGTTCGTTCAATTTCTTAATGGTTTAAAGATAGTAACAACTGTAGGATTTACAAAAAGGAGAGTGATTTTTAATCTTTAAAATAATGATTTTAGCATATTTTCCAGATGGACCATGCCTTTTCTGCCTGAAATTTTAGCATTTTAAGACCATTTATGGTAGTTGCTTGTTTACGACTGCCCAATTTCAGAAATTTTGTTTCTTCAGGGTTATAGATTAAATCGTATAAAATATGCTCTTTTGTTATGGCTTCATAAGGAATATCTGGGCAGCTATCTACATTAGGAAAGGTTCCCAAAGGTGTGCAGTTGATGATGATTTGATGTTGTTTAATAACATCTTTGGTTACCGTATTATAGGTGTAATCAACATCATTTTTAGTATTTCTTGAAACATAGTGATACTTAATATTGAGTTTTTTTAAACTATAAGCAATTGCTTTACTGGCGCCACCAGTGCCTAAGATTAAAGCATTTTTATGATGTGCTTTTAAAAAAGGTTTTAATGATTTTTTAAAACCATAACAGTCGGTATTATAACCGATCAGTTTGTTGTTTTTGGTAATTCTAATAGTATTTACGGCACCAATTTCTTTTGCTTTCTTACTAAGTTTATCAAGAAAAGGGACAACAGCTTCTTTATAAGGAATAGTGACATTAAGACCCTTTAAATCTTTTGATTGTTTAATTAACTCTGGAAATAAGTTTATGTTTTCAATATCAAAATTTTCATAAGACACATCAGTGATTTGTTCATCTTCAAATTTATTTTTAAAATAAGTTCTCGAAAATGAATAGGATATGTTTTTGCCTAATAATCCCAGTTTATTCATATGTTTTTTCTAGTTTTCTGACCATAAATTTCAAGTGCTAAAACCAAGGCGATACCTAATATTATAAAAGCAATAGCGTAATAGGTTTCTGAATTTAATTCTGGGATATAGCGTGTGTAGTTTTCAACTATTTTTTCACCTCTTGAGTCAAATGAAAAAAGACCTGCATCATTTAGCTTATAAATAGTTTTTTTCCATGGCCAAACAACGCCTAACGACCCGATAATAAACCCTATTATCGCTGAAATAGTAATACTTTTATAATGTTTTAAAATATAACTTAATAGATGTGAAAAGGTGATTAAACCAGTTAAAGAACCAAGGGTGAACACAACAAGAACCTTTAGCATTCGCAATCGTTCAAAATTATTTATAAAACCAAAATCGCCACCTATAATTTCGAAAAATGTATCGTACAAAGCATTTACTGATTCTACTAAAAGCAAGACGTAATTCCCTAATAAAATGAGGATAAACGAACCAGAAAACCCAGGAAGCGTCATTCCTGACACACTGATGATCCCGCAAAAAAACACAAACCATAAGTTATCATTTTCTTTTGCCGGACTTAAAAAACTAATACCCACCCCTAAAATAATTCCAATAAATAATGTGATATATGTTTTGTAATTCCAGTCTTTAAAATCTTTATTGATATAATATATAGAGCCTATTATCATACCGAAAAATACGCTCCAAACATAGAGTTCGTAATACTTTATTAGAAAATCTAAAACTTTTGAGACACTAAAATAACTTACAATCATCCCAAGGAATAACAAGCTTAAAAACCGGCCATTTACGTAGTTATAAAAACTTTTAAATCGACCGTTAATCAGCAATTTAAAGGCTTTTGCATTTATTTTTCTAAGCGAATAAATAAATTCTTCATAAAAACCTGCCACGAATGCAACGACACCGCCAGAAATTCCGGGAACTTTATTGGCTGCTCCCATTCCCAAGCCTTTCAGTATGAGGAAAATTTTATCTCTAAGTGTTCTGGTGCTTTGCATTAGTCTTTTTTTGAACCTAATCTTTCAAGAAAAATAATTGTAAAAAATCCAATAACCATTAATATTATGGCAAAAATCATATGATTTTCACCTTCTATTGAAAATGGAGAAACGCTTTTATCGAGCAAGGGCATTTTGATGCCTTTCGAATTAAAATGCCAAGTTAAGGTTTGTTTCCAGGGCCAAACTTTGTTTAAAGAACCAAATATAAACCCTGTTAGAATAGCTAATGTAAGATTGTGATAATGTTTAAAAAGCCATTTGAGCAAATGGCTAAAACTTAAAATTCCGATAAGAGCTCCTCCTGCAAAAATGAGGATTTTTTTAAAATCAAAACCATAAAGGGCATCACTCAATGTTTTGTAGGCTCCTAAAATAACCAATATAAAAGACCCGGATATTCCTGGTAAGATCATAGCGCATATTGCTATTGCTCCAGCAAAAAAGAGGAACAGGGTGTGCTCATTATCGGCTAATGAAGATAAGGTTGAAATATAGTAAGCCACAACAGCGCCGAAAATCAATCCCATTACAGTAGCTAAATTCCAGTTGGTAATTTGTTTTCCAACAAAATAAATACTCGCAATAATAAGTCCAAAAAAGAAAGACCAAATTAATATGGGCTCATTCTCAATCAAATATTTTGCAATCCGCATAAAGGATACAAAACTTATAATGATTCCCACTAATAAGGCTAAAAGAAAATTGCCATTAAGTTGTGACCAAAACGATTTAAGCCCTTTATTGAATAATGTTTTTAATAACGAGAGATTAACATTGCTTATTGTGGTTATCAATTCCTCATAAATACCTGAAATAAAAGCTATGGTACCACCTGAAACACCTGGGACAGCATCGGCTGCGCCCATAGCAACACCTTTAAGAGAAATAACCAAATAATCGATAAAACGTCGTTGCATAGTTTCATTTTAAATGCTAAAATCAAAGGTATACATTTTTTTATTAGACGCTTGGTTATAGTTTTGTTTTTAGTAAGTTTTTAACTTGAGTTTTATTGCTTATTTCGGGGAATAGTTCATCTAGAATGAAAGTGTATTCTGCATTGTGGTTAAGGCCATTTTTTAAATGAAACAGTCCTTTGTCTGTTTCATTTAATACCAAGAATAATCCAGCTAATCGATATTCCAATTCGGCATTTTCAGGGTGAAATTCCAAGGCTTGTTCAAAATTAAAAACAGCGGCTTCTGGCTCACCTAATTTTATTAGTAAATCGCCACGAGAAATCCATGTATTTAACTCGTAATTGCCTAATTCTAAGGTTTTTTTAAAACCACGTTCGGCTTCTTCGTAAAAATTCAGTCTTAAGTTAATTTGCGAATATAATTTCCAGTAAATCACATTTTCACTATCGATATTAATTGCTTTGTTTATATAATACAACGCTTTTTGATAATTTCTTTTTCTATTGTAAAATCTTGTTATCGCTATCCAACCTTTATCCAATAAGGGGTCTTCATGTACTGTTTTATAATAATATTGAACCGCTAAATCATCATTTTTTAATTTTTCATAGCAATTCCCTATTCGCAATAAGGCAAATGACGTTGGATCATCAAGCTTTAAAGTAATACTATAAAATTCTATTGCTTCTTCAAAGCGCTTTAACTTTTCAAGTACTTTACCCTTTTCAAGATAGGCTCCTACAAAAGTATCGTCTGAAATAATTGCGAAATCAAAGGCAGCTAAGGCTTTTTTATATTCTTTTAATGTAAAATATTGTTTGCCTAGTTGGTGCCATCCTACTTCACAGTAAGGGTTTTCATCCAGAAATATATTTAGATATTCAATGGCCTCTTTGTTTTGGTCCATAAAGTCAAAACAATAAATAACGTTATAAAGTGCAGAATAGTCTTCAATATCTTCTTCAAGACATTTCATAAAATACGTTTTTGCTTCTTCAAACTCATCTAAAAACAAGTATTCCATACCTATTAATGAATACAAATCAACGACGTCATCAGTTAATTCCAATGCTTTTTTAAGAACATCAATGGCTTGTAAGTGTTCCTCTTTTTTAGATAATATATTAGCCTTTTGGATAAAAACCTCTTCATTCAAAGGGTCAATGCGATACAATTCATTTAAAAGCGTATCTGCCTGAACGAGTTTGTTTTCAAACACATAAACTTCAACCTTAAAAAGCTTTAAATTAGTTGATGTAGGATGCTGGTCTAACCCCAATTTAATAGCTTTTTTTGCTAAAGACATTTTTCCTTGATTGAGGTAATGATGGATAATGTTTTCAAACTCTTCTGAATCAAAAAACAAAACATTGTTTGTTTTTAACATGGATTCAAATTTTATAAGAGGCAAACTATTGTTGTCGTTAGAGTTATACTCCATAAGCACATTTGTATGATTCTATTTCAATAAAATTAAGGTTCTAATCCTTTTTTTAAGAATTATAACACAAATGTTTTTAACAAAGTAATGAACATATTAATCTTTAGTTTAGTAAAAGAGATGCTTACGATTGATTGTCAGAAGGTTGTTGCCGTTCTATTTTTTATGATTTCATTTAAAATAGAGATGATTATTGAGCAACCTTTAACAATTTCTTCTTTTGAAATGGTTAAAGGGGGTGTTATTCTTACGGCTTTGGGTTCAAATAAGAGCCAAAATAGAATTAATCCATGTGTTTGACATTGAAGAATGATTTGGTTTGCTATGTCTTCCGAAGGGGTTATTAGGGCAAGCATTAAGCCTTTTCCCCGTAGTTCAGAAATGAGAGGATGAACCAGAAGCTTTCTAAATAGTTGTTCCTTTTCTAATGTTTGCGCGATCAAATCAGTTTCAACGACTTCCTTTAACGTGGCCAATGCTGATGCCGCGATTACGGGATGTCCACCAAACGTTGTGATATGTCCTAATTTAGGATGGTCTTGTAGTACATCCATAAGCGAACTAGAGGCTGTAAAGGCTCCTATTGGCATCCCACCCCCAAGTCCTTTTCCTGTCACCAATATATCAGGGATACAGTTATAGTGTTCAAACCCAAAAAGTTTTCCTGTTCTTCCAATGCCAGGTTGTATTTCGTCTAAGATCAATAATGCCCCAACGGCATTACATTGGTTACGTATCTTTTCTAAATAGCTATTTTTGGGTAAAATAAAACCGGCGCCACCTTGTATGGTTTCTAATATAACACAAGCTGTATTTGTCGTTATTTTACTTAAATTTAATGTATCATTAAAGGTTATAAATCTAACATCTGGGAGTAGGGGTCTATAAGCCTGTTTACGTTCTTCAGTTCCCATAACACTCATTGAACCCATCGTAGACCCGTGATAGGCGTCGTATGCAGCGATTATTTCACTTCTTCCTGTGGCTCGTTTTGCCAATTTTAATGCCCCTTCAATAGCTTCGGTTCCAGAATTTGTTAAGTATGTTTTTTCTAAAGGGAAGGGAAGGTTTTTTGCCAATAATTTAGTGAGTTCTACTGCTGGTTTTTGGATATATTCACCATAAACCATAACATGCGCATATTTATCCAACTGTTCCTTAATGGCATGGGTGACTTTTGGATGATTATGACCTAAAGTGCAGGCAGAAACACCAGCAACAAAATCTAAATATGGGGTATTGTTGGTGTCATAGATATATGATCCATTGGCATGGGAAATTTCCATCGCTAAAGGATGTGGTGTTGTTTGGGCTTGATATTTAAAGAAGTCTGATGTCATGTTCTATTTGACAACGTTAGGTTTTAATAGCTTATTTTTATCTTTAATTCGTTGTGGTAAATTTCTTGATGCTTTGGCATCTTCATCCTTATTAGGTTTGGCTTCGTCATCAGCTTTTTCAATTCGTTTTAACATAGAGGCATCAAAAAAATCTTCTTGCGGCACATAATCATCTAATCCTTTTATTGTTGGTAAAACAATAGGCGGATCATCTTTAAATAAATCTTCAACACTATTTGGGCGTTCATCTTCACGCCAGTCAAAACCTTTTAGAATTTTTTCCTTTCCAGGAAAATCTGCCTCTGGATAAATCTTACCATCAATTTGATTTAATTTTCTAACTTCTTCGATGACTTTGTTCTCCATGAAAATTTTAATACGTCCTGACTTCGATTTATCAATTCCAGCCAACTCATTTTTATCATTTCTAATATAATAGATAGACTCGGCGTTTTTAATAATATCGACTGTTTTTAGTTGATTATCATCATTAAATATACCGACAAGTCGCTGCCCAGAAATTTGATTATACCCAGCGCCCAACGTGTCTTGACTTATTAAGAAGGCGTTTTTAAATACAATTAACGAATCTAATTTTTCAGTTTCTGGATTGGAAATAAGATGAATGGTATCCCCAGTCATTTGATTGTCAAGATTCCATAATATAGGTCTTCGCTTTGTAGCAAAAGCATCTGTACTTGATAGTTTTGAAATATTAATAAGTTTAGTTAATCCGATTTCATGGTTCACATACACAGAATCTGCTTTACCACTCATATCAGATTTATAAATTTTTACATTTTTGAAAGCTCTTGTTATTCTTTTTTCAGGTTTGCCCGTTACCATCAACGTATCGGCATGCATATATATCGAATCATGTTCTTGAACGGTTATAGCCAAAGCGCGTTTGGTTATAAATACGGAATCTTTTTCTTTAAACACTTCGGCATAGTGTCCTTTTACAATGCTGTGATTTAATGTGTCTGTGACTTTAATATTATTGGTTGCCGAAGCAAAACTCGTATTATTATCAAAATAGAGGCTATCACCTTCAATGATTCTGTTGTCATAATTAATTTTTGCTTTTTTTAAAGCATGCCCAATTTTGGTTTTGGTGTTGTAGTGCCCTTTTTCGCAATACGTGGTACTTTCTGGGGTTGTTATAGTTGAAGGCCCATATAAATAGGCCTGACCTGTATCTGAATAAAAATCGAAATAGTTTGATTTAATGGTCGCATCTTTATTGACCAGAACGACATTGGTTACAAATTGATATTTTTTAAGATTCATATAATAACGTCCAATCTTACTGGTAATCGTGCCTGAGGTATCTTTAACTACCGATCCACCATTTCTGTAAAACGCTTCTTGTTTAACACGATCAAAATATAAGGTGTCTGTCTTTATGGTTGAACTTGGGTCGGTTAAAACCACGTCCCCACTGGCAAATGCTAATTTGGTTTTACCACTATATTCAGCATATTTCGAAGACATATTGATTGTGTCGCCCTGAATCATTTTAACGTTGCCATACGCCTCAATAAAATTTTCATTTCCATAATAATAGGCTTTATCGCACCACACATGAATGCTTTCATGTACAATGTGGATTTGCTGGGAATCATCTCGGGTTAAGATTTTTGCACCAGGAAAATTTACTTCATCGAAATTAAGAAAACCAGAGTATTCAATATCTATTTTTTTTTGTTGTTGCGCAAGCGTGTTATATCCCCAAAAGGTGAATAAAATAACTAATATATATGTAGATTTTAATATGTTCAAAATAGAAATGTTTGAGCAAAAATAGCGATAATTATAATCTTTAAGTATAATGAATGAAAAAACGCTCCAAAATAGTTTGAAGCGTTTTTTTTTGGTTCGTCGTTTTCGATATTTGATATTGACTTACCTTCTACTTTTGAAATATTGATAATATTATTTGGGTAATATAAATGAGCTATCTAAAATGTAAGCTTCCCCTATAACCGAACTGTTTAAAAGTAGAATATTAATCTTAATTTTGAACAGTATCATGAGAAAAAGTAAATTTACATCGCAACAGATTTCAAAGATTTTAAAGGAGTTCGACAACGGAAAGAGTGTTGACCAGATAAGCCGTGAGCACGGTGTTAGTGCTGCTGCTTTTTATAAGTGGCGTTCCAAGTATGCTGGAATGAATTCTAAGGAATTAAAGCGCCTTAAGGAACTTGAAGAAGGGAACCGTAGGCTTAAACAAATGTATTCCACTCTAGCGCTAGATCATCGCAAGCCATAGGGGTATTACGCCAGTTTCATCCCGATGGTCATCGGGACCGAAATTTTATATTTTGCCTCACCAAGAACTTCCGAAAAAGGCAGTTCCGACCTCTCCACAGGAGAGGTAAAGCGGAAACCCCGAGGCTCAGCCTCGGGGAATCTTTAGATTAAATAATTAATCGTACTTCACCCAGTTCATGTACTTTATAGGGAAATTTATCACCTGGTGATCCAATGAACATAAAATTAACGGGAATCTTCCAACGTTTGGATAATTCATTTATTTTTTCAGGGCCAAATACTCCTTTTTCTTCAATAAATTCAATTAATATTTTAGGATAGGCTCTATCTAATACTTTTATATCATTTTTAAGACCTTCTGGAATTTCTTCTCCCTTTTGTATAATATTAACTATTTTTAATCGTCTGGTTTCTTCGTTCTCAGAGATATATTGCAATACTTTGTTTAATCCTGCTACATTGTCTCCTTTTGTAAAAAACACAAATTCTTGAGAATTGATTTTTCTAATTTCAATTTTTATTTTTCTACTAATCGTGTCAAAAAATTGTTTGTTTTCTGGTGTTATGTAGTCAAGAAAATATAACACAACTTTTAAAATAGGGGTTCGATAAAGCATAAAACCCACAACTAAAATGGTAGGCACAAGATATTCTAAAAAGATACCAAGGTATTCAGGATTCAAAGTCACATTACCAATTAGTGCTAAAATTATTCCTGTAATTGCAACTAAAACAGCAGGGTAACTGGCCTTTTCCGGTCTTGGCAAGCGACTTCTTTTTATTTTTAAAAGAAGATTTCCAATTCCAAACAAAACCATTACGCCCAGAAATGCAATAGTATAAACCCCGGCAAGTGCTTCTAAATTGCCTTTTGTAATTAACAATACAGACACCGATAATAAGAAAAATGCTATAAAAATTATATATGAACTACCTCTTTTATTCTTTTTTAAAAGTTCTTTAGGTAAAATTCTGTCTAAGGACATACGTTCTATCAAACCACCAACACCAACATATGATGTTAAAACGGCACCACTTAAAACCAATGTTGCATCAATGGATACTAAATATAACAGCCAATTGCCCCCAGTTAACTCACCCATAAACGACAACAAGGTCTCCTCATTGGCATTAATAGTTGATAACGGAATAATTGCAAGGGCCAAAAACGCTAATAGTGGGTTAAAAACGCTCACGATTATCCACATGTTTTTTAATGTCTTTGGAAAGACTCCTGGTTTCTGTTCTTCGACAAAATTCGCAGAACTTTCAAAACCACTTATACCAAGCATTGCCGCCGCAAAACCAAAAAACAACGCAGTTGTTATACTACTTTTAACAGGCGATTTAAAATTGGCAATTAAAATATCAAAACCATTATAGAACAAAAAATAGATACTAAAAAGACATAGTATCACTAAAGAGGTTAAATGAAATATAAAAATTCCAATAGCAACTTTAGACGATTCTCCAATTCCTAAAATAACCAATCCCATAAAAATCAACAATAAAAAAACAGTAGTATACACAATTGGGATTCCCCTCCAAAGGCTGTGAGCATATTTTATGGCTTCACTTGCCGAAATAACCGCTGTAGCCATATATGAAAGTACCGTAAGTGACGCTGCAAATGAAGCGGTTGACTTTTTAGTGGTATTAAGCAACGCGTTGTATGCGCCTCCATTTAAAGGGAGTGCTCCAACCACTTCGCCATAAATTTTTCTAAATAAAAATAGAACACCTGAAACAATTAGTAGAGAAATCCAAGCATATTGTCCGGCATAGACAATTGCCAGAGCAGAGACATAGAGGCAAGAAGAACTGATATCATTACCGCAAATAGCAGTTGCTTCAAGCTCGTTAAGTTTTTTCTTCATTTTATATGTGGTAAATTGTGGAATTACATATTTGTGAAAATCAATATTACAAAAATTCTAAGTTTTAAATTGTAATTTTGATAACATAATTAAAAAATTCATGAAAACACTTATAAGCACTATTTCACAAAAAGAATTTCCGGAAAATGAACGGGTTTTAGCGAAATCAATAAGGAAATCCATTTTCGACTTAATTAAAAAAGATAGCCCTGAGTTTAATGGCAAAAGTGTTATTTCCATTTCAGAATTAAATCAATATCGTCAAAAGTATATTGCCAATTATTTAATTAACGAAGTAGGTGAGTTGGGTGCTTTGGAGAAAGATGTTTTAATAACACTTCAAAATCATGAATTGCTTAGTGCTAAAATTGATGATGACGTTAAGAAATTTACTTTTGGGCAACGCTTGGCAGATAAAATCGCCTCTTTTGGAGGTAGTTGGTCCTTTATCATTCTGTTTGGTGTTATCATTTTTGTTTGGATTTTTTCAAATGTGATTTTCCTTGTGGACAAAGGATTTGACCCCTATCCATTTATCCTTTTGAATCTTATTTTATCCTGTTTAGCAGCCTTACAAGCACCGGTTATCATGATGAGCCAAAATAGACAAGAAGAGAAGGACAGAGAACGTTCAAAACAAGACTATATGGTTAATTTGAAATCTGAATTGGAGATTAGAATGCTCCATGAAAAGATCGATCATTTAATTATTCATCAGCAACAAGAATTATTAAACATTCAACAGGTACAAGTTGAAATGATGGAAGACATTATGAAACAAGTAAGTATTAAAAAGCATAAATCATAGGCATAAAAATAGTAGACTAAACTCTCTTCTTATAATTCCAAACAGCTAACCCGTTCATAATTAAGGCATAAAACAGTGTTTTTAGAAGTTGAGGAACAATATCTGTAAACGAAGACCCCTTAAGCATAACCATTCGTATAACTTGTACAAAATATTTAATAGGGTTAAATTCGGTAAGTATCTGTGCCCATTTTGGCATGCTCTCAATTGGGGTGAATAAACCACTCATCAGTATAAAAATTACCACAAAAAACCATGCAATAAACATGGCTTGCTGTTGTGTATCGGTAAAATTCGAGATAAGTAAACCCATACCAAGTATTACTAGTATATAAATAGAGGTGTATGCATATAGTAGTAATAAATTTCCAACCATTGGAACATCAAAAATAAGTTTTGCCAATATCAATCCAATCGTTAGTAATGCCATTCCAACAACCCAAAACGGAAAGAGCTTTCCAATAATAAATTGACTTTTCTTTATTGGCGTAACATTAATTTGCTCCAAAGTGCCAATTTCTTTTTCGCGAACAATGTTCATTCCTGAAAGAAATAGCGTAATCATGGTGACCAACAATACCAAAATACCAGGAACCATAAAGGTTTTATAATTTAAGGTTTCGTTATACCAGAATAAAGGAATCGTGTCAATGTTTGTAGGTTGTACTTGTTTGTCTGAAGGCTGTAATAAATCGATTTTTAAGTGCTGATTAAAACGTTGTACAATCTGCGTGACATATACATTTTCTACACCAGCTGCGGCCCCATCAATAGCATTAATGGTTACTCCTAAATTGTTGTATTTTTCTTTTTGCAAATCACGCTCAAAATAGTGCGGTATTTCTAAAACGACATCAACTTCTCCTTTAAGCATTGCAGCACTAGCAAATGCTTCCGAAGGAAAATCGGCTAACACATCAAAATAAGTGGACGCATTAAATTGTTCAATTAAAGCTCGGGAGGTTGAAGAACGATCGTGGTCTATATAAGCAAATTTGATATTTTTCACTTCAAAAGTGGCTGCATTCGAAAGAATGATCAATTGGATTAAAGGCATTATAAAAATGATAGGAAGCATCCCCTTATTTCTAAAAATTTGCTTGAACTCTTTTTGTATGATGTATAGAATTGTTTTCATATTATTTCCCATCTTTCGACTCCGCTCAAGATAAACTCCGGTGGGAATCTCTTTTTTAATTTATAACGCTTACTCTTTTTGCCACGAATACACGAATTATTTTCTATTTTTTATGCGCTCTCACGACTGATTACTGCTAATGAACACTATTTTTCATTCCAGTCTTATTTTATATTTCTTCACGCTCAATGCAATAAAAAACACAGTCATCCCTAGTAAAATCAAGGTCTCTTTCCATATAAATTGTAATCCAACGCCTTTTAGCATAATACCTTTTATGATGATGATAAACCATTTAGCAGGAATGATATTGCTTAGTATTTGCAAGAGCCAATGCATGCTTGAAATCGGAAAAATAAATCCTGATAATAATATTACAGGTAGCATTAATCCCATCAAGGAAATCATCATGGCTGCTTGTTGTGTTGCTGAAATGGTTGAGATTAAAATACCCAAAGCTAGAGCCGAAATAATAAACAGTACACTTTCCAAACCTAATAAAAACAGGCTGCCTTGAACAGGCATGCTAAAGATAAATATGCTTAACATAACTATGACTACTGCATTGATAATAGATAGAAAAATATAAGGGAATACCTTTCCTACAATGACCTGAAATGGTTTTAATGGAGATACTAAAAGGATTTCCATGGTTCCTAATTCTTTTTCCCGGGTGATGGAAATGGATGTCATCATTGCAGAAACCAGCATGAGAATAATGGTCATGACACCAGGGACAAACATATACACACTTTTTAATTCGGGATTGTAAACCATGTGTGTTTCAGGAACTATTTGATAAGCAATAGTGATGTCTTTGTTCAATTCTTTTTGATACTGCTGTAGGATGGCATTTACATAATTACTTATAGTATTTGCGGTATTTGGATCTGTGGCGTCTGTTATTATTTGAACTGTTGCTTTGTTTTCTTTAATGAGGTTTTTACTGAAATCTTTTTCGAAATTTAAAACTGCTTTAACGTGTCCTTTTTTAAAAACGGCTTCAATGTCCTTTTCATTTTTCATAAATTGATTGATGCTAAAGTATTTTGAAGCAGAAATTTTGTTTATAATTTCTTGTGCATCGGTATCTTTTGAATGGTCTAAAATGGCAATATCAACATTGTTGATTTCATTGGTAATTGCAAAACCAAAGAGTAAAATTTGGGCAATTGGCATTCCGAAGAGAATAAACAACGAGCGTCTATCTCTAAAAATATGGTAGAATTCTTTTTTTATAAAGCCTATGAACCTTTTCATAGCCCCCTTTTAATCTCCCCGAAGGGGGAAATTCCTTTTACTTGTTTCATCTTTATTTAAATTACCCATCCTTGTGGATGTGTTGGTTTATTATCTTTTTTATATTATATGCCCTTCCCTTTGGGAAGGGTTGGGGATGGGCTTCTTGCCAATTTTAAAAACACATCATTCATATTTGCAACATTGAACTGCTCCTTAAGCTTCTTCGGTGTATCTAAAGCTTCAATTTTACCGTTAACCATAATAGACACCCGATCGCAATATTCAGCTTCATCCATATAATGTGTGGTTACAAAAACCGTTGTTCCTTGATTTGCTGCTTTATATATCATTTCCCAGAATTGTCTTCTAGTAACAGGGTCAACACCTCCAGTAGGTTCATCTAAAAACACAATTTTCGGATCGTGTATTAAAGACACGGAAAAGGAAAGTTTTTGTTTCCAGCCTAATGGTAACGAACCTACTAATTGATTTGCAACTTTTTCAAGACCTAGTTCTTCAATTAAGGCATTTGCCTTTTCCTTAATTCTTTTCCTAGGTAAACCATAAATTCCGCCAAAAAACGTGATATTTTCTATAACCGTTAAATCGTCATACAATGCAAATTTCTGACTCATATAACCAATGTTTTTTTTGATGTCTTCGGCATGTGCAAATACATCAAATCCTGCGACATTGGCTTTTCCTGACGTCGGATTTGAAATACCAATCAACATTTTCATTGCTGTGGTTTTACCTGCACCATTAGCACCCAAAAATCCAAATATTTCACCTTTTTTAACGTCAAAAGTTATGGCATCTACAGCTGTAAAATCTCCAAACATTTTAGTTAATCCTTCTACGTATATAACGTTTTCGTTGTTCATTTTTTTGCTAATTCCATAAAGGTGTCTTCAATTGTAGATGCTGTTTTTTTAATTTCTATATTGGACAGTTTTTTAGATTCTAAATACACTTTTAATGCTTTAGGATTAAAATCTGTTCTATTGTCTGTATAATGAACAAATTCGCCAAAAGGATACACGCTGTGGTTGTATTCATAATCATTTAAACTATTGATTAGATGATACATATTATTAGCTCGCACATTGTAAATTGGATTTGGATAGTGCTTTACAATTGCTTCAGGAGTGTCAATCTCTAGAATTTTGCCATCTTGAATAAGTGCAATTCTATCGCACAAAGCCGCTTCATCCATATAAGGTGTAGACACTAAAATGGTAATTCCTTTTTGTTGTAAGCGTTTTAGCATGTCCCAAAATTCTTTTCTCGAAACCGGGTCCACTCCTGTGGTTGGTTCATCTAGAAACAACACTTTTGGTTTGTGAATTAAAGCACAACTCAAGGCTAGTTTTTGCTTCATACCGCCAGAGAGTTTCCCAGCACGTCGAGTTTTAAAAGGTTCAATCTGGACATAAATATCCTTTATTAAGTCGTAATTTTCTTCAATCGTTGTACCAAATATGGTGGCGAAGAAATTTAAATTTTCTTCGACAGTTAAATCCTGATAAAGCGAAAATTTTCCTGGCATATAACCAACACTGTTCCGAATCTGTTTATAATCTGCAACTATATCGAAACCAGCAACAGTCGCAGTACCTTCATCGGCAAACAAAAGTGTGGTTAAAATTCTAAAAAGTGTTGTTTTACCGGCGCCATCAGGACCAATAAGGCCAAAGAGTTCACCTGGTTTCACTTGAAAAGAAATGTTTTGTAACGCTTTTGCGTCTTTGTAAGATTTTGATATGTTGTTAACAATGATACTCACTTAGTATTGATTTTGAACCGTGATTTTAGGTTCCATGGTTACTTTAGATGTAATGGAATTTGAAATTAAACAGGCTTTCCCTGATTTTTCAAGAATGCGAAGTGCACGATCTCTCTGGGCTTCGTCCGAAATAAAAACTTCAGGAAATAGCAATACTTCCGTCATAATAAATTTTCCGTCTATTTTGTCTAAAACACCTTTTGAGCTACATTTAAAACTGATAAATTCAAATTTTGAATATTCAGCAATCGCTAAAAAAGTAGTCATTAAGCAACTGCTCACCGCTGCAGTGAATAAATGCTCAGGCGACCAAATATTTGGTATGCCCTTATCAAATTGTGGAGGCGTTGCAACCTCAATGCAGTTCGTTGTATTCGGCTCTACACCATTTAATTCTGGGGAACACATCAATCCTTTTCGGTCTTTTGTCCACGCTATGTTAACATTATACTCATGTTTGTCCATAAAGTTTTCTATTTAATGGTTATTTAAAATATGTTTTGTAAGCATTTAAGTTATATGTCATGCTTTTTAAGGTTTCTGAACCTTCTTCAGTGGTTTTTGTTTCTAATAGCACCTCTATTTTTTCAATTAATGGATGTAAGAACACATGAAGATTGTCGTGTGATGGCCCCGTCATAGTACATTCTTTAACTAAAGTGTTTTTTCTATCGTTCAATTTATTGGCTAAGCTTAAATAATCTTCAACGGTTTCTGTCTTACTTTCAGAAATTAGTTTTAGCATCGTGTTTACACCCTCAGTAGTTTGTTTATCTGCTAACCATTTGGCTCCATTGTCCAGTTGAATTTCATTCATCCAGTTGTTGTTTAACACAGCATTTTCTTGATGTGTTTCGTGTTCTTTATGTGAAACAGCTTCTGTAGAAACTTGTTCTTGCGTGTTGTGTTCTGTAACATGTTCTTCTTTTTTACTGTCTTTACAGCTTACTAAAGCCAATAGGCTCATTGTGAAAATTAAATGTTTCATTGTTTCTGTTTTTAGTTATTATTTTTATCCGAATAGTTAATCCATAGTTCTGCTGGCATACCAACTTTCAAACTTCCATCATTGACTACATCTATTTTTACTGCATAGACTAAAGCGACACGCTCCTCTTTTGTTTGAATAATTTTAGGAGTAAATTCAGCTTCCGAAGCAATCCAGGAAATCATACCTTTATAAGACTTCATAGCGTCTTTGCCATCAATTTTCACAGTTACTTCCTGTCCTATTTTGATTGTCGGTAATTGGGTTTCACTAATATAAACGCGTAGTTCCATAGTGCTTAAATCGGCAATTTTATAAAGTGGTTTACCAAATGAGGTAATTTCATCTGGTTCGGCATATTTTACCAAAACCGTACCATCGATAGGATTGATAATCTGACTTTTTTTAAGTTGATCATCAATTTGCTTTATTTGTACGTCTAAGTTTTTTAATTCATTAACAATTGGCGCATTTTGGATTTCTATGCTTCTAATTTGTTGTTTGATGACGTTAATTTCGCCATTTACATCATCCAATTGCTTTTGGGTGGATGCATTGTCTTTAAGTAAATTTTCTATACGCTTTTGATCGTTTTTTGCAGTTGCCAATTGTGCATTTAAAACACTTATTTGGGAAAGGACACCTCTTGATTTTGAAACCGTTGTGCTTTTTGAAACAATTAATTGTTCTTTTTTCAAAGCCAAGGGAATAGTGTCTATATATCCAATAAATGACTCTTTTTTAAGATGTTGACCTTCCTCTATATTGAACATTTTTAATTTGCCGTTATTTTCAGAAGATATTGTTATTTCTGTAGCCTCAAAGTTTCCATAACCATCAGCGCGTTCGTTACTATCGCCGCACGATAAAAGGGTAGTGGCTACAATGCTTAAAGCAGATATAATTTTTATTTGTGTTGTCATTTTATTGTCCTTTAGTAATGTTATAATTGGCCGTGACCAGTGCAAGCTGAATTTTATGTGTTTTTAAAGTTGTTTCGTCTTCATATAATTTAGTTAATTCTGTTATATATTCTGAAGCTGTGATAACGCCGTTTTTTAATTGAGACTCGGCAGATTTTAAAACGTCTTTTCTTAAATCGATAATGCTGGCATCTGTTGTAATAAAACTCTTTATTTTTTTAATTTCAGATTCTTGTTGTTTTAGTGCAATAGTGGTTTGTAGGTTGAATAGTTCAGTTTCATTTTCCACAATGTCCTTGTTGACTGATAAAGATTGTCGTTCCTTTTTGTTTGAATTCCAGTCGAAAACAGTCCAGTTAAGCTTTAAGCCAACAATATAAAACCCTTTAAATGAGTTATCTAACCAATTTAATCCAGGGTTACCATAACCACCAGTTGCAAATCCGGATAGCTTGGGGAAATTTTGTTTGGAAAGCAACTCTTCATTAAATTGAATTTGATCTTTTTTAAATTGAAATAAATCCAGTTCTGGACGACGAATAGTGGAATTTATGGGTGCAATAATTTCTGGGTTCGTTAAAACAGTACTGGATTCAATAGTTGTACCTGTAAGTGATGATAAGGTTTCAAATAAGCTATTTTTATTGTATGCAATCTCTGAAAGTTCCTGTTCAATTTTTATTGATTCTACTTCCAAAACCTTATCAGATGCTGGTAGGATGGTCCCATATTCAATTCTGGATTTAACTTCTTTAATTTGCGCATTAAGTTGTTCTTGTTTTGCTTTTATTAACGTGTTTTTTTCTTGTAATAGTAAGATTGAAAAATAGATTTGGTTTACTTGTGTTTTAAGCTGGTATAAATTGACTTCAACTTCTTTTTGTTTTGTCTTTAAGGAAGCTGTCTTTACCTGTAAAGAGGCATCAATTAACCCGCCATTATAAATTAATTGGTTAACAGTTGCCGTTGCCCTATATTGATCTTTGTTTAATGGTTTTATACCAGTGTTTGGAATGGTGACTTGTGTCACTTCAGATTGATATGTGGCCTGTGCTTCTACATTTAGTTGAGGCAATGCATTATTTTTTATAGCATCTATATCATAAGCATTCTGTTGTTCTAAAAGAAAGTGTTGTTTTGCTATTGGATAGTTTTTATTAACTAATTGGTAACAGTCATTTAATGATAATTCCTGTTGTGCAAAGGTGCCAAATGACAGGAGTAAAACAATATAAAGATATAAAGTTTTCATGGTTTTATACTTTAATAGAATTGATTATAAAATTGGCAACATGTGTTTTCCGCTCTTCAATGAGTTCTTTAAAATGGGTATCATTAATATTTACAATAGATTTAATTAGTGGAGAACCAATAAAAGGGAATACATTTAATGATAAGATGTTGATGAACAATTGTTCTGCACTAATCGATTGTATGAGTCCGTTTTTCACATCATTATCAACCTGTTTTTTAAAGACTTCCAAATTCGGAAAACCTATAGATCCTTTAATTTTCAATATAAACTCGGGGTTTCTATTAATTTCTTGAATCACAAAATTGGGTATATAGGGATGCTTACTGATAAAAGTGATATAATTATGAGAGAAGTCTTTAATTTTGTCTTCTAATGAAGAATCACCATTTAAAATTTTATTTAACTGTGGCGCCAGCAACTCAAAGGCACTTTTAAAAACAGCGTCAAAAAGCATCTGTTTGCTTCTAAAGTAATAATGTAATAGGGCTTTATTTATACTTGCTTCATTGGCTATTTCTTGCATTCTTGCACCATCCATTCCTTTTTTTTGAAATACCTTTTTTGCCGCATTTAATATGTTCAGTTCGGTGTTATTATCTTTTTCTTTAATCATAATTAACTATATAGTTTAACCAAATGGTTAACAAATGTAATAATTTATTCTATTCTAAAAAAACATCTTCTTAAATAATTCGTCAAACTCAGCTAAATAACTATTATTATTCTAAGAGATAATCACTTATAATTTTTTTTAATTGGGAGTACCCCTTATTAATTTCTACAAAAATTCACGCAATATATTTTATATAGATTATTTTTACGCAAGTTTTTGAATTAACATATATTGAAAAAAACTATAATTTCGTTTTCATTTGCTTTAAAACTACTGTATCAATTAGTTTTTATATTAAGCTTATTAGGTCTGTTTGTATTTATCTTTGATTATGGCTTTGACCAATCCTTAAGGGTTCAAAAGGAACTTAATGCGGCTTATTTTGTAGTTGTAATTTTAGGTGTTATTACCTCTGTATTGAGATACACACTCAGGGAAAAGAAAATTAAAAGGAGTGTTCTAATATTTGACATCATAAGTATTACGCTTACACTTGCGGTTTTATATGTCCATTTCTTTTCAGACGAAGCGCATCATCACTTAACGTTTTTGTATAATGACAATTGGCTTAAGTTTGTAATTATCCTAACTTTTATAAGAGAATTTTCTGAACAGAATATTAATTTTAAACGAACGGTTTTAAATCCTGCTCAATTATTCATTATAAGCTTCTTGTCCATTATTTTTTTAGGAGCCGTATTACTTACGTTCCCTAAAGCAACCTATACAGATATTTCGTTTTTAGATGCTTTATTTACATCAACCAGTGCCGTTTGTGTAACCGGTTTGGCTGTGGTTGATACAGGTTCATATTTTACACTTTTTGGACAAACCATTATTTTATGTCTAATCCAAATAGGAGGGTTGGGGATTTTAACGTTCGCCAGTTATTTTGGTTATTTTTTTAAAGGAGGATCTACCTATGAAAATCAATTGACATTAAGCGATTTAACAGGTTCCAACAAATTAGGGGAGGTCTTTTCAACGATAAAACGAATTCTTATAATTACTTTTTCAATAGAATTAGCCGCCGCCGCTTTAATATTTACAAGTTTAGACTCAACCTTATTTACATCGTTCGCCGATCGTTTGTTTTTTTCCGTATTTCATTCAATATCAGCTTTTTGTAATGCTGGTTTTTCCACACTTTCCCATAACCTTTATGACTCCGGCTTTAAATATAATTATTATTTGCAAACCGTGGTTATGTTTGCTTTTGTGTTGGGAGGACTCGGTTTTCCAATCGTTGTTAATATTTTAAAATATCTTAAATATTTTTTAACGAAACGCCTGTTTTATTTTGGGACCAATAAATACCATTACAAGCCATGGGTTCTTAACTTGAATAGCCGGATTACATTAATTACAACGATGACTTTAACAATTGTGGGAACCATTATATTTTACGCAAATGAATACCATAATACCTTAGAAGAGCATCACGGCATAGGGAAATTTATCACAGCTTTATTTGGAGCAACAACACCAAGAACAGCTGGTTTTAATACTGTAGATATGTCCGCCTTACATTTTTCAACGACTATGTTGATTTTTCTTTTAATGTGGGTAGGAGCGTCTCCAGCGTCAACTGGTGGTGGTATAAAAACAAATACGTTTGCAATTGTCATCCTTAATTTTTTAAGTTTAGCTAAAGGAAAGACAAGAATTGAAGTATACAGAAGAGAAATTGCAGATATCTCTGTACGAAGAGCTTTTGCCGTTATCTCACTTTCATTATTGGTAATTGGTTTGGCGATCATGTTAATTTCCATTTTCGATAGTGAAAAAAGTTTATTAGACATCGCGTTTGAATGTTTTTCTGCTTATAGCACCGTGGGGTTAAGTCTGGGAATTACAGCTAGTTTGAGTGGATTTAGCAAATTAGTACTTATCGTTGTGATGTTTGTTGGTAGAGTTAGTATGTTGTCTATTTTAATAGCAGTCGTTAGAAAAGTAAAAGAACAGAATTACAGATATCCAAAAGAAGAAATTTCAATAAATTAAAAAAAATTTGAATGTCCGTAATTTGTCATAAATCTGAAAATATAATAATTTTGTCATTCCGACAAAGGAGGAACCGCATTGATTTTCAATAGATTCTTCATTTCGTTTCACTCCATTCTGAATGACAAAAATGGTATTATGAATGAATACGGACATTCAAAAAAAAATAAACGTATGAAATATATTATTGTGGGCTTAGGGAATTTTGGAGCATCCTTAGCAAAAAAACTAACCGAGCAAGGTAATGAAGTGATAGGTATTGATACAGATATGAATCGTGTTGATGCCCATAAGGAAAAAATATCTCATACTATATGTATGGATGCAACCGATGAGTTTACTGTTGCTGGGTTACCGTTGGCAGATACAGACATGGTTATAATAGCCATTGGAGAAAATAAAGGCGCTAATGTTATGGCAACTGCCTTATTTAAAAACTTCCAAGTAAAACGATTGATAAGTCGAGCCATTGAACCTTTACATGAAAAAGTGCTATATGCTATTGGAGTAGATGAGATTGTTCATCCTGAAGAGGAATCTGCAGAACGTTGGGCCAAAAAACTTAGTTTAAAAGGTGTTGTTGACTCTTTTGAGCTAAGTGATGATTATAGTATCGTAGAAATCAATCTGCCAAAACAATTTAATGGGAAAACCATTAAGGAAATAGGCATGAGGGAAAACTACAATTTGCTGGTGTTAACAACCATATCAAATAGTGAGGAAAAAAGTATTATTGGAAAAACCAGAAATATAACAAAAGTTCAAGGATTAGCGCATCCTAATGATGTCCTAAACGTAGACGATATATTGGTCGTCTATGGCTCTAACGGGCACATCAAAAAGTTTTTGAGAAAATAATTTTTCTTAGTTTACAAAAGTTTTATGTCTAGTATTTATAAGTGGAAATGATGCAACTATCTTCCCAAAGTATAACTTGCACCAGTTGGTAACTCTTTAATAAACTCCAATACTTTCTTTAATAATTTTTTTAATTTCGTTTTCATAGCGTATAAATAGATTGATCTTCTTTATTATAAAACAGCTATAATGACTTTATTCCTACCGTTCGAAGACGTAAAAATTATTTTTGGCTAGAACCAATTCTCATATTTTAACAATCATTTTACCTTTATTTTTCCCTTCAAAAAGAGCGATAAAAGCCTCTGGTATATTTTCAAACCCGTCAACAACCGTCTCGGTGTACGTTAATTTATTGTCTGTTAACCAACTTGATAATTGTTGCATCGCTTCTGGAAATTTTTCGACGTAATTAGACACAATAAACCCTTGCATTAATGCGCTGTTTTTAACTAAAAAAGGTTGAACACTTATACTTTGAGGTAATTCTGTATTGTTGTATATTGAAATGGCCCCGCAAATAATCATTCGAGCAAATTTGTTAATATTAAAAAGCACTGCATCTGAAATTGGGCCACCAACATTATCAAAATAAATATCCACACCATTAGGAGCAGCACTTGCAATGGAAGCTCGCATGTCTTTAGTTGTATTGTAATTTATGGCATGGTCAAATCCGAATTGAGATATTAACAGGTTTACTTTTTCATCGGTTCCAGCGATGCCAATAACATGTAATCCTAAAATTTTCCCTATTTGCCCAACAATGCTACCCACTGCACCTGCGGCACCAGAAACCACAAGCGTTTCTCCATCTTTAGGTTTGCCAATCTGTAAAAGTCCTAAATAAGCTGTTAAACCAGTCATTCCTAAAACTCCCAAATAGGCACTTAAAGGTGCTTTATCTTTGTCTACCTTTAATAAACCTTCTCCTTTGGAGATTTGTTTTGTTTTCCAATCTAACATGCCTACAACATAATCACCTGCTCTAAAAGAATTGTGTTTTGATTCTAAAATTTTTGCTACAATACCAGAATGTATTGGTTTGGTAACCTCAAATGGAGGGACATACGACTTTCCGGCATTCATTCTTCCCCTTAAATATGGATCTACAGAAACATATACTGTTTCTAAAAGTAACTCGCCATCTTTAATTTCAAGATTGATATCTTCTTTTAAAAACTCAAAATCCTTTAAAGTTGGTTTTCCTATGGGTCGTTGTTTTAATATAATTGTCTCAATCATGGTTTTTGTGTTTTATTCTATTAAAAGTAATAATAAAGCTTAGTCCTGGCCCAATGTGGTGTGGACTTTTTATGTAATGAATACTATTTTATAAAATCTAAATCCAAGACATTAAAATTGTTTGCCGCCTTTACTAATAGGGTAGAGCCAATTATTTCAAATAATTGATTGGTTTTAACAATAAACTCCGTTTGTTTTTCAATTTTGTAATTGGGAATTCCTAATAGTGTTAAATCTGTGGTTTCTGAATATTGTTTGATTAACTCGTAAAACGGTATTTGCTCTATAACATTATCAATTATTTTAATGTCAATATTGACTCTTAAATCCTGAACCAGTTTAGCAATTTTGTTGTAAATAATCTTATCGTCCACATTATTATTATTTACAAACAAGATGCGTATTGTTGTTTGGTGCCATTTTGGCGATGCAATGATAAATCGTGCAATATTCAGCATCATTTCTGCATTTTTACTATCTGTTTCTCGCCACCATAAATCTACTGTATGGTACGTTCCAAATTTTTTCCTTTTGTCAAAATCGAGATACAACAAATTATAATCTAAATGCAGCAAAGTTTCGGTCATTTTAGCATATTCTTTTGAATCTTCCAAACCTTTAGGCCAGCCCATCATAATGGTATTGGGCTCAACTCCAGAAAACCCAAACGTGGCAGCAATATTAGTGATGCCTTTATAAATATTATCAACTTTTATTTGCCTTGCGAAGATGCCAAGGTCTTTAAAATTTTCATCTTGAACAATTTGCTCGGTTTTCTTTAAAGGCGGCGTATCGCCATTTTTATCTAATATTAGCTTAAAATTAGTAACGATACCTGTTCTGCCCGAAACCGTTTTACTTAACTCTAATAAATACGATTGATGCTCACTTTGACCACTAAATAAAATGATATTAGGATTCCAGCTCGAATTTACTTCTGGATTGGAATTAATTTTTTTCAAGCCTTTATTCACCACATTTTCCCATACACTTCTCCAAACATCGTTCGACTGTATTTTAACCTCTTTGCGCTGAAGCCAGAAGTAAAGACCTCCAATAACGGCCAAGGCGCCAAACATGGCAACCATATCCAGTTTAAACATAACTGCAAAACTAGCAAAAAACCCAAGTAAACCTATCCAACGCTTAATTTTAAAGCTTGGCTGAAAATCTGGGTTTGCCCAACTTTCCAAGAAAAAAGCTATGTTTATAAAACCATAAGCTGTTAGATAAAACATAGAAACCACACGGGCAATTACATCCAATTCACCTATAAGAATTCCAGCTTCTGCAATTAGAAATACCATTACTAGAGCGTTTACAGGCTCATTATTTTGTCCTTTCCCTTTTGCAAAAAGTTTAGGAGTCACTTTATCCATAGACATGGCCTGCAATATTCTAGGCCCGCCAAGAATACCTCCTAAAGCAGAGGATAAAGTAGCGCCCCAAATTCCGGCTACAACTGCAGGAGCAAAAAAGGCAACTTTCATTAAAATATTATAATCTGATATTAAAGCATCAGAATTAATGGAGTATGCAATAAAAACGGCTAGAATAATATAAACCAAAAGCCCAACGCCTATGGCATATAACGTGCCTTTAGGGATGGATTGTTTGGGGTCTTTTAAATCACCGCTCATGGCAATACCTGCTGTAAAACCAGTAACGGCAGGGAAAAATATGGCAAAAACAATATCCATTGGCACCGAGCCTTCGGTTGCCATCATGCTTACGGTTTGAGGAGCAAATTCTCTAGTGCCAAAAAATATAGAGACCAACGACACCGCAATAGCTGTTAAAATGATGTATTGAGACTTAAGAGCCACCGATGTGCTTATTAAGGCAAGTACGGTTAATGATACAAGTGCAATAGTGCCAGTTAATCTAAAATCGTTTATAGTCATTCCAAAGCCAAAATAGTCATTAAAACTTTCGGCGAACCCAATCAAATATAAAGCAATAGAGAACGCGGTTCCAACATACAAGGCAATCCCAATGGAGCCACCAATGGGAATACCCATACTTCTAGAAAGCACGTAATAGACGCCTCCAGCACCTATTTTTTTATCAGTAGCTACCGATGAGATACTTAACCCTGTTGAAACCGATATAACATGTGCTATTAAAATAATTACGATGGCTCCGATAAGACCGGCATTTCCAACAACCCAACCTAATCGCATATACATGATAACCCCCAATATGGTAAGCAGTGAAGGTGTAAACACACCGGCAAAGGTTCCAAACTTTTTTACTTCGGTCATTTATAAATGAACATGAGTTTTAGAGAGTAAAAATAACTAATCTTTTATTAATTCTTGAATATACATTTTAAACGTGGAGATTATTGTATAATAGAAGTTTGGCAATATGAATTTCCACTGTTTTTTAAAGACAATAGTTCATTTCGTCGTTTTTTTTTATAGTTCATGTGATTTATTATGCGTCAAAGTAATTAATCGTTTAGTTTTAAATAAATTAATTAATTCACCCCCTATGAAAAAGCTGATTTCTTATTGTTGTTTTGTCGGTATTATAGCATCTTGCCAAACCATTTCTGCACAAGGACTTAATGGTTTTTTAGAAAAACCACATTATAATTTAAAGGCTAATAAATCCCTTAATAATAATTCAGAAGATAAAGCCATAAATACGGCAACCGTTCCTGATTTTAAAACAAAACCAAATAAATTAAAGATTACCGGAACCATTTTTGAAAATGATGGTGTAACACCTGCAAATAATGTTGTTTTTACCATATTTCAAGCTGATGAAGACGGTAATTATGAGATGAAAAGAGATGCCAATAGAAAACGTTATGTCTATCATAGAGCAGAGATAACAACCAAAGCCGATGGTAAATACACATTCTATACGTTTATGCCGGGTAGATTTTTACATACCAAGGAATTGATAAATATCCATCGGGAAATAAAAGAACCCGGTAAAGACACCTATAAGCTCGACGCCTTCTTTTTTAATAACGATCCTTTGTTTTTAAAATTGATTCCCGATTGTCGTAGACAATTGGCTAACAGTACACTTAAAGTCGAAAAAAAGGATGGTATGTATATTGCCAAAAAAGATATTGTTCTTGAACAAAACACAGCTTCTGGCAATACTATGTATGCAGTTACGAACGATTTGAGACAAGGCAAAAATATTTCTTCGGACAAGTAATTACAGAATCGTTAACATTTTATACAACTAAAGGACTACGTTTAGTTTAAACTAAATCACAATAGCTAAGCAAATGTTTAATTTATACGTGTAACATTGAGTGTCAAAATAATGTTTTCCAAATTAGGCTATTTTATTGAAAATGTGTATTTTTGCACTCCTTTTAGCGAATTATTGGAATGATAAAAGGAATGAAACTAAAATTTAATAACACTTCTGTGTGTTATTCGCCTTAAATCTTCCAAAACATTCAGAATACAAAATTTAATCAGCACATGGCTGAAAAAGCAAAAAAAGCTAAGGATGAAGCAGTTGATGCTCCAGTATTAGAAACCCCAGTCGTAGAAGCTCCAGTAGTATCTGAAGCTCAAGCAAATCCCGACAAATTCTTGAAAGATTTTAACTGGCATAATTACCAAGAGGGTATTGATGAAGTTGATGACAAACAACTTAAAGAATTTGAAAAATTAGTAGCAGAAAATTTCGTAGACACTCTTGATGATGAGGTTGTTACTGGTACAGTAATCCACATGACAGATCGTGATGCAATTATTGACATTAATGCAAAATCTGAAGGTGTTATCTCATTAAACGAATTTCGTTACAATCCAAACTTAAAAATTGGCGACAAAGTTGAAGTCTTAATTGACGTTCGTGAGGATGCAACAGGACAATTAGTATTGTCTCATAGAAAGGCGCGTGTAATTAAAGCATGGGACCGAGTAAATGCTGCTCATGATACTGGCGAAATCGTTAATGGTTTTGTTAAATGCAGAACTAAAGGAGGCATGATTGTAGATGTTTTTGGTATTGAAGCATTCTTGCCAGGTTCTCAAATTGATGTGAAGCCTATTAGAGATTACGATCAATATGTTAATAAAACAATGGAATTTAAAGTTGTAAAAATCAACCATGAATTCAAAAACGTTGTTGTGTCCCATAAAGCGTTAATCGAAGCGGATATTGAAGAACAGAAAAAAGAAATCATTGGTCAATTAGAAAAAGGCCAAGTCCTGGAAGGTGTTGTTAAAAACATTACTTCTTATGGTGTGTTTATTGATCTTGGAGGTGTTGACGGATTAATTCATATTACAGATTTGTCATGGTCAAGAATCAATCATCCAAATGAGATTGTTGAATTGGACGAAAAACTTAATGTGGTAATTCTTGATTTTGACGAAAATAAATCCAGAATCCAATTAGGTTTAAAACAATTGAGCAAACATCCATGGGAAGCACTTGCCGACACTGTAAAAGTTGGCGATAAAGTTAAAGGGAAAGTGGTTGTTATTGCCGATTACGGTGCATTTATTGAAGTCGCTGATGGTGTTGAAGGGTTAATTCACGTATCAGAAATGTCTTGGTCAACACATTTGCGTTCTGCCCAAGATTTTGTATCGGTAGGTGACGAGGTCGATGCTGTCATTTTAACATTAGATAGAGAAGATCGCAAAATGTCTCTTGGTATTAAACAAATAACTCCCGATCCATGGACAGATATTACAGGTAAATATCCTGTAGGTTCTAGTCATGTTGGAATTGTGCGTAATTTCACAAACTTTGGTGTTTTTGTTGAATTAGAAGAAGGTATTGACGGATTAATTTATATTTCAGATTTATCTTGGACTAAGAAAATTAAGCATCCAAGTGAATTCTGCGCTGTTGGTGATAAATTAGATGTCGTTGTATTGGAGTTAGATGTTGAAGGACGTAAATTAAGTTTAGGTCACAAACAAACTACAGATAATCCATGGGACGTTTATGAAACTGACTTCGCTTTAGATACGGTTCATACAGCAGAAATTTCGGAAATCGTTGATAAAGGTGCTACTGTTGAATTTAATGAGGATATCGTGGCATTTGTACCATCTCGTCATTTAGAAAAAGAAGATGGTAAAAAACTTAAAAAAGGCGAATCAGCTGAATTTAAAATCATCGAGTTTAACAAAGAGTTTAAACGTGTCGTTGCTTCTCATACAGCTATTTTTAGAGCTGAAGAAGCTGCTAATGTAAAGGCGGCTGTTAAAAAAGCGGCCGCTTCGGCTGCAGAAGCAAAACCAACACTTGGGGATGCCAATGATCAGCTGCAAGCACTTAAGGACAAAATGGATGGTAAAGTATCTAAAACTAAAGTAAAAGCGAAAGCTAAAAAATAATTTAGCAATCCATTTATAAAATTGAAGCCTTCAATCCCGATAACTATCGGGACTTGAAGGCTTTTTTTTATATGTCATTGTGAGAGAAACGAAGCAATCTCATGAATTGCAACTCCTATTTAGCAGATTACTTCGTCATTCGTACCTCATTCCTCGTAATGACGTTTGGTTTCGTCATTGCGAGGAGATTTTATGCGACGAAGCAATCTGCCTATTTATAAAGAGACTGCCACGTCGTGAAAAACTCCTCGCAGTGACGGATTTAAGAACTGCCGACACAATCAAGTGCGCAAGGGATAGCAGCGGCATCCTTTTTTGAGGCACGAGAAAAGATATAGCGTATAGCCCGACCCTTTTGGGATGCGCCAAAATAAAGTTTAAGTATAATGGTTTTAACTTCTAAAATTTTGCATTACCTTTGTGTTCCAAATACGTTTGGGTAGTATATGAGTCAAAAAGTTTTACTTAACGCAAAAGAGGTAAACATCATTCTTCATCGATTGACTTGTCAACTTATTGAAAAGCATAATGATTTCTCGAATACCGTGTTAATTGGTCTACAACCACGAGGTGTTTATTTAGCCAACAGAATTGCTAAAATTCTAAAAGAGGATTATAAGGTTAAAAATATTCAATTAGGTCTATTGGACATTACCTTTTTTAGAGATGATTTCCGTAGAGGCGATAAACCATTAGAAGCCAATACAACAAACATTAATTTTATAGTAGAGAACAAAACAGTTGTATTTATTGATGACGTGCTATATACTGGACGAAGTATCCGTGCGGCTTTAACAGCTATTCAATCCTTTGGAAGGCCAAATGAGATAGAGTTACTCACACTTATTGACAGGCGTTTTAGCAGACATTTACCTATTCAACCAGATTATAAAGGCAGACAAGTAGATGTAATAAATAATGAAAAAGTAAAGGTCAATTGGAAAGAGAACGATGGGGAAGACACAGTTTACTTGATAAATAAATAATAAATTACCCATGAGCGAATTAAGTGCCAATCACTTATTAGGAATTAAATATCTAAACAAACAAGATATTCAACTTATTTTTGAAACGGCCGATCATTTTAAAGAAGTCATTAACAGACCCATTAAAAAAGTACCTTCGCTACGAGATATTACCATTGCCAATTTGTTTTTTGAAAATTCTACTAGAACAAAATTATCCTTTGAACTGGCTGAAAAGCGCTTATCGGCCGATATTATCAATTTTTCATCAGCGCAATCTTCAGTTAAAAAAGGAGAGACTCTCATCGATACAGTTAATAATATTCTTTCCATGAAAGTGGATATGGTGGTTATGCGACATCCAAACCCGGGAGCTGGAGTATTCCTATCGAAACATGTAAAGGCTAGTATTATTAATGCTGGCGATGGCGCACATGAGCATCCAACACAGGCCCTGTTAGATTCGTATTCAATAAGAGAGAAACACGGGGAAGTAAAAGGGAAAAATATTGTCATTGTGGGCGATATTTTACATAGTCGTGTAGCATTGTCAAATATTTTTGCATTACAGATGCAAGGCGCACATGTGATGGTATGCGGACCAAAAACATTAATTCCTAAATATATTGATAAGTTAGGGGTTAAAGTAGAAAGCAATTTACGAAAAGCATTAAACTGGTGTGATGTGGCAAATATGCTACGTGTTCAAAATGAAAGAATGGATATTAGTTATTTTCCTTCAACAAGAGAATACACACAACAGTTTGGAGTTAACAAAGAATTATTGGATTCCTTGGATAAAGAAATAACCATTATGCATCCAGGGCCAATAAATCGTGGTGTGGAGATTACGAGCGATGTGGCAGATTCTAAACAGTCAATAATATTAGAGCAAGTACAAAATGGTGTTGCTATTAGAATGGCTGTCATCTATCTATTAGCATCAAAAATAAAGCAATAAATTATGATACTAGATCAAGACGGAAACATTTCTATTATAACTCAGGAAAAAGCAACTATAATAGAATTGGTAAAAAAAATTAATGATACCTATTATAAGTTAAAAAATGATAATATTATTGTTAATTTAACCAGTCTAAGTAAATTAAGATTAGGTGAAGTAAGTGAGTTTTTAGAACTTTCAAATAGACATAGAGACGCAAATCACTCGTTTGTTATAGTTTCTGATGGTATTAGCACAGATGATGATACCCCTGATGAAATCATAGTGGTTCCTACGATGCAAGAAGCTTATGATATTATTGAAATGGAAGAGATAGAAAGGGATTTAGGATTTTAATGTTTATTCGTTAGTCGTTTAGTTGTTTAGCTGATCCGACTTAACGACTAAATAACAAACAAAAAGCATTTAATGAAACTTACTATTTTAGGTTGCTACAGTGCAACGCCAAGAGTATTGACAAACCCAACATCACAGGTCTTAGAAATTAAAAACCATATGTTTTTAATTGATTGCGGTGAAGGAACACAAGTGGAACTGCGCCGTCATAAAATTAAATTCAATAGGATAAAACACATCTTCATTTCCCACTTGCATGGAGATCATTTTTTTGGACTGGCAGGCTTAATTTCAACCTTTAGATTACTTAATCGTGAAGCAGACTTGCATATTTATGGCCCAAAAGGCATAAAAGAAGTCATTACACTGCAAATGAAACTTGCAGACTCATGGACTAATTATAAGCTTATTTTCCATGAATTAAAATCAAAAACTTCAAAATCAATATTTGAGGATGGGGATGTAGCAGTATATACCATTCCATTAAAACATCGAATTTATACTAATGGATTTCTGTTTAAGGAAAAAGAGGGAGAACGTCACTTAAATAGGACTGCTGTTGAAGAAGCCAATATTGATTTGGCATACTATCGAAAACTAAAACAAGGTTTCGATGTCTTAAATAAAGATGGTGTTTTAATTGACAATAAAAAAGTAACCTTACCACCCGAAAAGCCAAAAAGCTATGCGTTTTGCAGTGATACCGCTTATAGAGAAGATATAGTCCCAATTATAAAAGACGTGGACGTTTTGTACCATGAGTCCACCTTTTTGGAACAACATGAAAAACTTGCAGATCCAACAAAACACAGTACAGCAAAACAGGCAGCTAGTATTGCAAAACAAGCCAATGTTGGTACCTTAATTTTAGGCCATTATTCTACACGGTACGATAATTTAAATGATTTTAAAACAGAAGCCGAAACAATTTTTAAACACGTTGAATTGGCAGAAGATGGCAAGACGTTCGATTTTAATGTAACTCTTTAAGATTATTTATCCAATAAATTGCTTCATCCAAATTGATACTCCGTTTTATACTTTTTTTAGAAAACAATTTTTCCAGTGAAGCGTTTTTATAAGTAAAATTATTATAATATATAATAGTGCTAGCTACAATTATATTATATTTTTTATCGACCTTTTCCCATGATTGTGGATCTATAGAGTAAGAATGAATTCTATTTGAAATATATCCTAATTTAATATCATTCCCATAAAACTCAATGATTTTTGACATAACAAGTCTAATTTTTCCCCAATCAAAGTGCACGCCTTCATTTAATTCTGAAATAAAAAAATGATCACACAAATAAAATTTTCCAAATGAAAACTCTAATTTTTTGTTTTCGAACTCCTTAAAATATTTACTGCTTTCAAAATACATTACTATAATTTATTGCTTAAATTTATAAGATTTTATTTAACTCCAATACATTTAGATTATATTAATTTTTGAATAATTTATAATGAATACAGACTTAGGCAATTACAGAAAATCATATCAAAAGCAAGAATTGCTAGAAAGTAATATTGGTGATAATCCTATGGAATTATTTCAAAAATGGTTTCATGAAGTAGATACAAATTTCGAGGTTGAAGAGACCAACGCCATGACCATTGCTACAATTGGATTAGATGGATTTCCAAAGAGTAGGGTAGTACTTCTTAAAAGATATACGTATGAAGGCTTTATATTCTATACCAATTATAATAGTGAAAAAGGGGCTGCCATAACTAAGAACCCGAATGTATGTTTGTCTTTTTTTTGGCAAAGTGCGGAACGCCAAATAATCATTAAAGGAAAAGCAGAGAAGATAGCCGAAAATTTAAGTGATGGTTATTTTGAATCGCGCCCAAGAGGAAGTCAATTAGGGGCTTTGGTATCAAACCAAAGTAAGGTTATAAAAAACCGTAAAGTCCTTGAAGATAAGCTTTTGAGTTTAGAAAAAGAATTTGAAGGAACGGAAATCCCTAGGCCAGTATTTTGGGGCGGCTATATTGTAAAACCTGTTGAAATGGAATTTTGGCAAGGTAGGGCTAATCGATTACATGATAGAATACGCTTTAAACTTCAAAATGATTATAACTGGAAAGTAGACCGGTTGTCACCTTAAAAAATCCTGTAAAACAAAAATAACATTGTTCTTTAATGGTGTTTTGTCGATAAAAAACACATAATAACGTTAAAGAGTGTGTTTTTAATCGAATTTAACATTTATTTAACATTTGCTTCATGTTTAGTGGTCTAAATTTAAAGGACCAAATCTAAAGATACCTACTTATGAAGCTTTTAACTAAACTGCCATTATTGGCATTATTAGCTGTTTTGACATTTTCTTGCTCAACTGACAGCTTGGATAATAAGGTTGATACCTTAAATAAAAATATGGTTGTCCCAAAACCTAAAACCATTGAAATTCAAATTCTTGAATTAATTAACAATCATAGATTGAGTATTGGATTAAATCCTATAGAATATATGGATATTATAAAAGCTCAAGCATATAATCATACTGAGTACATGGTGATTGAAAATCAAGTATCACATGATAATTTCTTCGAAAGAAGTAATTATCTTAAAGCAAATGCTGGAGCAAAATATGTTTCTGAAAATGTTGCTTATGGCTATACGAAGGCAGAAACTGTTGTAAATGCCTGGTTAAAAAGTGATGCGCACCGAAAAACCATAGAAGGTGATTTTACTCATTTTGACATATCTGCAGAACAAAATAGTGAGGGACGTTGGTTCTACACCAATATATTTATAAATAAGTAAAATTATTAGTCCTAATAACCCCTAAATCAATTTATAAGACATTATGTACATAAAAAACCACTCCAATATTAAGAGTGGTTTTTCTATTTACTTTATTATTTTAAAGCTCCAACCATTTCTTCCGGTTTTACCCAAGCATCATAATCTTCAGCAGATACATAACCTAAATTAAGGGCTTCTTGCTTTAAAGTCGTACCATTTTTATGCGCCGTATTTGCTATTTCAGCTGCTTTATAATAGCCAATTTTTGTATTAAGAGCGGTAACAAGCATTAAAGAATTATTTAAAAGCTGTTTAATGACCTCATAATTAGGCTCAATTCCAACAGCACAATGTTCGTTGAAACTCATACATGCTTCACCCAGTAATTGTGCTGATTGTAATACATTCGCAGCCATTACAGGTTTAAACACGTTTAATTCATAATGTCCTTGCATTCCTCCAACAGATACAGCCATATCATTGCCTATAACTTGAGCACAAACCATAGTTAATGCCTCACACTGCGTTGGATTGACTTTTCCAGGCATAATTGAACTTCCTGGCTCATTTGCCGGAATTGTAATTTCTCCTATACCACTTCGTGGTCCAGAAGCCATCATACGGATGTCATTGGCAATTTTGTTTAGAGACACTGCTAATTGCTTTAATGCGCCATGTGTTTCAACTAAAGCATCATGAGCTGCTAGAGCTTCAAATTTATTTGGAGCAGATATAAAGGGCAGTTCTGTGAATTTCGCAATATATTCAGCAACACGTTTGCTATAGCCTTTTGGTGTATTTAATCCAGTACCAACAGCAGTTCCTCCAAGTGCTAACTCACTTAAGTGTGGCAAAGTGTTTTCTAAAGCATTTAAGCCATGATTTAGTTGAGCGACATAGCCAGAAAGTTCTTGGCCTAAAGTTAAAGGCGTTGCATCCATAAGATGAGTTCTGCCAATTTTCACGACATTTTTAAATGTTTCCGATTTCTTCTTTAATGTATCGCGAAGTTGTTTAACACCGGGGATAGTTGTTTCTACTATCTTTTTATAAGCAGCAATGTGCATGCCTGTCGGGAAGGTGTCATTTGAAGACTGTGATTTATTGACATCATCGTTGGGTTGAATCACTTTATCTCCCTCTCCAACCGTTTTTCCTGCTAACTGTTGTGCTCTGTTTGCAATAACCTCATTAACATTCATGTTGCTTTGTGTACCAGACCCTGTTTGCCATATTACCAACGGAAATTGATCATCTAGTTTACCGGATAAAATTTCTTCACAAACTTGTGCAATTAAGTCTCTTTTTTCAATAGGCAAAACACCCAATTCACAATTGGTAAAAGCTGCAGCCTTTTTTAGATATGCAAACCCATAAATAATTTCTAATGGCATTGAGGCCGATGGTCCAATTTTAAAATTATTTCGAGAGCGCTCTGTTTGTGCTCCCCAAAGTTTATCGGCAGGGACTTTTACCTCACCCATAGTATCTTTTTCTATTCTAAAATTCATTTTGATCAGGATTAATTAATATACAAATTTACACTTTTTGACATTTATATTTTATGTAATCATCGTTTAATTTATACCTTATTTTTAAAAATTATGATAGGGTTATAGGTGATTTTTTTTAAAACAAATTAAAATCAGGTTATTCGTATAATAAGTATTTGAATGTCCGTAATTTGTCATAAGTCTGAAAATATAATAATTCTGTCATTCCGACAAAGGAGGAGCCGCATTGATTTTAATGGATTCTTCATTTCGTTTCACTCCATTCTGAATGACAAAAATGGTATTATGAATGTACGGATATTCAAATAAGTATTTTAGTTAATGTTAATAAATTTTAAATTTAGTTTTGTTTAAATATAAGCTTTACATTATATTTGTTTCATATTTTTAAACGGCAGTTACAATTATGTTCGAATTTGACCAGTATTTAGGATTTTTAGCATTTTTAACCATTTTGACCATGGGGTTTTGGTTAATGATTTTTTTAATGGTTTTTGTAATGCCATATTGGATGATGGGAGCAATGATGGAAAGGTTTAAAGAAAAGCGAGCAGAGAAAAAAGCAAAAAGAGAAGGAGCAATTCATTAATTTGAATTGATAAGTAAAAAAGGAAGCCAATAGCTTCCTTTTTTACTTTATAATCGTGATTTTTTATCCTTCTACGTCAAAGTCCTCACCACTATTTCCTCGTTCGCCCTTATTGCGTTCACGTTTCTTTTGTTGATTAAACCTATAGGTAAATGAAAGTGTAAAACTGCGCTCTCTCCATTGAAACTCACTAGTGCTAATAAAGGTTGGCGTTGTTGATTTTGTATTTCGTTTTCTAGAATTAAAGACATCATTTACATTAAATGCAATAGAAGCTTTTTCTTTAAACAAGTCTTTACTAAACGCAATGGTAGTAGAAAACAATCCTTTTGTTAAATTTTGGGCATCTTCACTTGGACCACGATAAAACACAATGGTTTGCCAATCTATATTTGAAGGCAACGTTATTTTATTGTTTAGGCGTATAAACCAACTTAAATTATCAGCATCAAAACTATCACCTTTGTAGTCGCCTCTTGTAATAGATTGAAACAAATTAAAATTTCCATTGAAATTCCATTTTTTGGTTGGTCTATAAGTTACGGTAAATTCAAACCCATAACGATTGTTTGTCGCTAGGTTGATAGGTGTTCTTCTAATGACAGGAATTTCATTGCCTCCAACAATTGCAGTATTGCCCGTATCTTCACTAATAAAAGTAAATACATCTGTAGAATGTGCATAATACATAGAAGAGTTTAGTATTAATTTTCCAAATTTATTTAAGTAACCTAAATCAAATGTATTTGAATAACTTGGATCAATATCCGGGTTTCCTTGAAATAAATTAGTAGCACTGCTTCTAGATGGAAACGGATTGATAAAACGAGAACGCGGCCTACTTATTCGCCTGTTATATCCAAGGGTTATACTTTGGTTTTCTGTTATTTCATAACCCAAATTAACAGTAGGAAACAAGCCAGTATAATTTTTTCTTTCAAAATCACCACTTGTTGCTTGGTCTATAGTAATTCGAGTGGATTCTACCCGTAATCCTAATAAATAAGAAAATTTTTCCTTTATTTTACTTCCATATTGTGAGTAGACAGCATTAACATATTCTCTATATATTAGATTGTTGCTCACATTAGTATCAACAACAAAAACCCCGTTTTTATTAAATGCTAGGGTGTAATCGGTGTCCAAATCATTAAAAGTGCCTCGATACCCTAGCTCAAACTGGCTACTCTCTCCTATTGGCAGTACATAATCACTTTGAAGTAGAATCCTATTTTGTTCATCAATAGTTCTTACAGTTTCTATCTCCTCACTATTTTCAGTGATTAGGGAATTTTCGTCATCATTGCTGTTTTCAAATTTAAAATCGAAGGTAAGTCTATGATCGCTATTATCATTGTATTGCTTGTCAAAATTTATGGCATATTCAACTGTTTTACTATTATCTCTTTCAGGATCAAATCGGAATGAGTTTATGGGAGTGCCATCAATTTCAAGTCCATTTATTTTGTTTGTGGTTTCATTTTGGTTGGTATTATCATTATAGATTATTGACGATGTTAACGAGGCAGAATCTGTAATATACCATTCTAAACCAGAATAAATATTTACTGAATTTCGTTGTCTTTCGAAATTACGCTTTTCCCTTAAAAAAGTACCGTTACTATAATTGGTTTCAGTCAGTGAATTTCCTGGAGATTCTCTATAGGTATATCCTGAGGTATTAAAGAAATTAATAGCTCCTGTTCTGTAATTTATGTTTCCCGAAAGCCCTGCATTTCGTGGATAGCCAACATTGGTGGTTACGGCACCATTTAGTCCTTGCAACTTGCTTCGTCGTAAAATAATGTTTAATATTCCTGCAGTCCCTTGGGCATCATAACGTGCAGAAGGAGAGGTGATTACTTCAACTTTTTCTATGGCTTCGGCAGGAAGCTGGCGTAAGGCATCTGTAGAGTTTAAACCTACCAAACCCGAAGGTTTTCCGTTTATCAATATCCTAACATTGTCATTTCCACGCAAAGACACGTTACCTTCAACATCTACCGAAACCGAAGGAACATTATCGAGTACATCACTAACAGTTCCGCCACTTACGGTCAAGTCTTTTCCAACATTATAAATTTTCTTGTCGAGTTTAATTTCAACTGTGGTACGCTCTGCAACGACTTCAACAGCTTGCAATGCTTCTAAATTTATATCTAAATAAAAAGTACCAATATTTTCATCTTTTGAAATAGCCTTATTTTCAATTTTTTGCGGTTTATATGAGATGTATTCTATGGTAATGTCATAAACACCTTGTTTTACAGGAATATTAAAAAGGCCATTTGAATCTGTAATGCCGCCAGTTTCAATTTTATTTTCACGTTTGTTAAAAAAACTTATGGTGGCGTATTCTAGAGGTTGTTTTGTTTCTTTGTCGATAACTTTTCCTGATATGGTAATATCCTTGTCAAGCTCGATTTTTATGTTTTCTGAAAAGGCAAATCCTGAAAAAAAAGAAGTAAAAAACACTAAAAAAGTAATAAAAAATTTGGTCATGATTATTGTTTGCAATTTAGACTCGCAAAACTAAATAGGGTTTAATGCTGTTTAGTTAAATAAAAGTTAATAAAACGACCCTCTTTTATTAGAGTATTTCTGAAATTTTTTCGGTGGGTCTACCAATTATGGCTTTAGTGCCATTAATTACTATAGGGCGCTCAATAAGTTTGGGGTTCGCAATCATGGCGTTAATAATTTCATTATCACTTAAATCTTTTCCTTTAAACTGTTCTTTCCAAATCGCTTCATTTTTTCTAACCAGTTCAATGGGTTTTATCTCAAGTAAATTGATGATGTTTTTTAAGGTTTCTTTTGAAGGGATTTGTTCTAAATAATTTATTATTTCAAATTTTTTACCCGATTCTTCCAATAGTTGCAATCCCATGCGAGATTTGCTACATCTGTTATTGTGATATATTTTAATCATATTATTTTTGTTACAATGAATTATTTTCTTCCTTTTGCCCCATGGTCATTAAATAGGATTTTAAAAATGGTCTGATATCACCATTCATCACAGCATCTACATTACTTGTTTCATGGCCTGTTCGCACATCTTTCACCAATTTATATGGCTGCATAACGTAATTACGAATTTGACTTCCCCATTCAATTTTCATTTTCCCGGCTTCTATATCATCACGTTGGGCCAATTGTTTTTGTAATTCAATTTCGTACAACTGCGATTTAAGCATTTGTAAGGCTCTAGCTCGGTTGTCATGCTGAGATCTGGTTTCTGAACACGATATTTGAATGCCCGTTGGTTTGTGGGTGAGCTGTACTTTGGTTTCTACTTTATTAACGTTTTGGCCACCGGCGCCACTGGAACGCGCTGTGGTAATTTCAATATCGGCAGGATTTATTTCAATTTCAATGGTATCATCAACTAAGGGATACACGTAAACGGATGCAAAACTTGTATGACGCTTGGCATTACTATCAAAAGGGGAAATTCTAACCAATCGATGCACACCATTTTCGCCTTTTAACCAGCCAAAAGCAAAATCGCCTTCAATTTCAATAGTGACCGTTTTTATACCGGCAACATCGCCTTCCTGAAAGTTAAGTTCTTTAACTTTAAACCCACTTTTTTCAGCATACATCAAATACATGCGCATAAGCATACTGGCCCAATCGCAACTTTCGGTACCACCGGCACCGGCTGTTATTTGCAATACAGCACTTAAACTATCACCCTCATCAGAAAGCATATTTTTAAATTCTATATCTTCTAGAAGGTCTTCTAGTCTTTCATGGTTGGTTTCCACTTCCTCCATTGTAGCTTCGCCTTCTTTAAAGAATTCATATAAAATTTCAAGTTCTTCTAAATAGGTAGTCGCGGTATTATAATCTTCAACCCACTTTTTCTTTTCTCGAAGTGATTTCATGACTAATTCGGCCGCTTTTGAATCATTCCAAAAATCAGGTGCAAAAGTTTGTTCTTCTTCGTTTTGTATTTCTATAAGTTTGGCACCTATGTCAAAGATAGTGCCTAAGTTTGTCAAGGCGGGTTTTAAGGGATTTGATTTGATCAGAAGTTATCATTAAAAATATATTTTGAACAAAAATAGGATTTAAACGAGCATCTGAAAAGATTTAAGAAGATATTTTTATAGATTTATAAGCAAATATTTAGACATGAAAAAAATTGCACTGTACACGTTGTTTATCTTTATTTCTTGCCCTTCATTTTCTCAATTTTTAAAAGATAAAAAAACTGAACCTTATCAAGGTTATTTTAATTTTTATTATGATGAATCGCAAGACAAAATTTACTTGGAAGTTGATAAATTAAATCAGGAATTTCTATATGTCAATTCACTAGCAAGCGGTATTGGTTCTAATGATATTGGATTGGATAGAGGCCAAATAGGTGACAAGCGCATCGTTAAATTTGTAAAGGCAGGCAATAAATTATTGCTTATACAGCCAAACCAAAATTTTAGAGCGATAACAGATAATATGCTTGAAAAGAAAAGTGTTGAACAAGCTTTTGCAAAATCTGTTTTATTTGGATTTAAAATTGAAGAGCAAAATGATAAAAAGTATATTATAGACATTACTCCATTTTTATTGCAAGATACTCAAGGCGTCGCAAATCGATTAAAAGCACAAAATGAAGGGGTTTATAAATTAGATTTAACAAAAAGCTCGCTGTCATTGGAAAGAACAAAAGCATTCCCAAAGAATATTGAATTTGAAGCCCTGTTGACTTTTGAAGGTGAACCAAAGGGGAAAAACATAAGAGGTGTAACACCAACAGCATCTTTGGTAAGCGTTATCCAGCATCATTCTTTTATAGAATTGCCAAATAGCAATTATAAGCCAAGAGCATTTGATCCTAGAAGTGGTTCAATCTATATTTCATATATGGATTATGCCACACCAATTCAAGATCCTATTACAAAACGATATATCATTCGGCATCGCCTAGAAAAGAAAAACCCTGAATTGGCCGTAAGTGAAGCTATAGCACCCATTATATATTACCTTGATCCAGGAACTCCTGAGCCAGTGCGCTCAGCGCTTTTAGAAGGTGTAAGTTGGTGGAATCAAGCGTACGAAGCTATAGGTTTTAAAAATGCTTTTCAAGTAAAAATGTTACCTGCAGATGCAGATCCGATGGATTGTAGATATAATGTTATTCAATGGGTGCATCGATCTACAAGAGGATGGAGTTATGGTGCAAGTGTAGTAGATCCACGAACTGGCGAAATTATAAAAGGGCACGTAAGTTTAGGAAGCTTACGTATTCGTCAAGATTATTTGATTGCTCAGGCCTTACTAAATAAACCTTTTGCAGAGCGAGATGATAATTACAGGCCTATGTTAGAAATGGCTTTGGCACGTATTAGACAACTTGGCGCTCATGAAGTTGGACATACACTTGGTTTTACACATAATTTTGCAGCTAGCACAAATAACGATGCATCTGTAATGGACTATCCACATCCAAATATAACGTTGGAAAATGGTGATATTAGTCTAAATAATTTATATTCCAATGGTATTGGCACTTGGGATAAAGTAACTGTAGCTTATAGTTATTCTCAATTTCAAGACAGTACTAATGAACATCAGGCTTTAAATACTATTTTAGAGGATGCTCAAAATAATGGATTACGTTTTATAACAGATTCCGATGCTAGGGCCGAAGGTGGTGCACATGCTTTTGCACACCTTTGGGATAATGGAAAAAGTGCTTCTAAAGAATTAGAACGCATTTTAGAAGTAAGAGCAAAAGCCATTTCAAATTTTTCGAAAGATAATATTCGTACTAACGAAACGTATTCTGAATTAGAAGACGTTTTTGTGCCGTTATATTTTTTCCATCGGTATCAAACCGAAGCAACTACAAAAGTTGTTGGTGGCTTAGATTATAATTATGCTGTTAAAGGTGATGATGGATTAATAACAAAACCAATTAATGTAGAAGCTCAAAAAAGTGCTTTAAAAGCTATAATTCATGCTTTGTCAGTAGAAACGCTAGCGATTCCTCAAGACAAATTAGACCTGTTTCCACCAAGAGCTTATGGTTATGAAAGAACACGAGAATCTTTTTCAGGACTAACTGGAGTGGCATTTGATGCCTTAAGCGCTGCCTCTACAGCAAGTGATATGACATTGAGTTTGTTACTACATCCACAACGTTGTAATAGATTAATTCAACAAAAAAGTTTAGATACCAATCAGATAGGACTTGAAGAGGTACTTAAAAGTTTGATTGATAATTCATTCAAAAAAACAGATAAGAATTCATATTTAAATGAAGTTCAGCAAATGATAAATGCAAATGTTTTAAAATATATAATGAACCTTGCAGTTTCTGATACTGTTTTTTTACAAGTCAACGCAATAGCAAATGAAGCCATAAATCAAGTAGCACAACTATTAAATGCTACAAAATCGAACACTGTTTATGTGGCGCAATATGAAAGGTTAATAAAGGATTTTAAAGACCATCCTGAAAAATTTAAATTAGAAAATTCACCAAAAATTCCAGATGGTTCGCCTATTGGAACAGATAAATGTTTCTATAATTGAAATAAACCACTATGGATTGGAAAT
>TARA_R110000868_G_scaffold221493_1_pt1 | contig 47403 bp, 38 predicted proteins | sample TARA_R110000868 | Tara Oceans TARA_R110000868 (sample SAMEA4397489) | marine metagenome | biome: Polar Biome; feature: [SRF] surface water layer (ENVO:00010504); material: water (ENVO:00002006), including particulate matter (ENVO:01000060) such as... | depth 5 m | reverse complement strand
CGACCGCCGCCATAGACCGGATCGCCCACCAGCCCGTGGCCGGCATGTGCCATGTGAACGCGGATCTGGTGAGTTCGGCCTGTTTCCAGCCGACACTCGATCAGCCCCAGCGACGGAGGCGTCCCGAAGCTGTGCAGAAGGCGCGCACGGGTGATGGCGTGTCGGCCGCTGTCAAAACTGACCGCCTGCTTTTGCCGATCCGTGCGATGACGCCCAAGCTGTGTCGTGATCTTCAAAACGTTGCCCGGTTCGAACGACGTCCCCTTGATGCCGCGCAGGCGGGGATCACCAGCATCGGGCACGCCATAGCACAGGGCAAGATAGGCACGTTCCGCTGTATGTGCCTCAAATTGGGCGGCCAATGCATGATGCGCCCGATCCGTCTTTGCGACGACCAGAAGACCCGAGGTTTCCTTGTCGATGCGATGGACAATGCCTGGGCGCTTCTCGCCGCCGATCCCCGACAGGCTGTCTCCACAATGGGCCAGCAGGGCATTGACCAGCGTGCCCGAAGGCGATCCAGGTGCCGGGTGCACCACCATGCCAGCGGGCTTGTCCACGACGATCAGCTGGTCATCCTCGTAAATGACGCTGAGCGGAATGACTTCGGCCACCGTCTCTACCTCGGCGGCCTCGGGAACCTCGATTTCGATCAGATCGCCTTCGGCGACCTTAGCCTTCGGATCGGTCAGCGAAGTGCCGTCGCGGTGCACCTGACCATCCGCGATCAGCCGGGCCAGGCGCGTGCGCGACAGCGCCGCCTCCTCTGGAACATCGCGGGAAAGCGCCTTATCAAGACGCGCAGGGGGATCAGCGGAGATCCTGACAACAAGGCGATGTTCGCTCATGCGGGGCAACTCGGGTTCGGATCAGGAAGTCATGGCAACAAACGACATCGCGGAACCGGCAAACTTGCGGCTGCTGCGGCGGCTCGTCACCGCCCTGATGGTGGTGATGATTTTGGGCCTTCTAAGCCTGGTCGGTCTGATTGTCATCCGTTTTGCCACGGCACCCCAAATTCAGATCCCCGATACGCTGACGTTGCCCGGTGGCACCGTCGTTCAGGCCTTTACGCGCGGCCAAGGCTGGTATGCCGTGGTAACCGAGGATCAGCACATCCTGATTTTTGACGCCGCGACCGGAAAGATGCGCCAGGACATCCCCATCGACACCGGCAAATAGAATGGGCGGCAGTCAGAGACGGGACAATAGTTCGGTCTTCTTGTCGGTGAATTCGGCCTCGCTCAGGATGCCGCGATCCCGCAAATCCGCTAATCGTTCGATGCGCGAAAAAATCTGTTCGTCCATGTCATCGGTCCCTTGAGCCGGGCGGTCAGTTTTGGGAGCGGTGCGTTGTGCGTCGGACCGCCGAGTATCGGCGGGCTGGGCCCTTGCATCCGGGATCATTGAGGACTGACTGACCTCGGTGGGCACATCGTCGGTTCGCGGCGGCGCGCTGCCCTCTGCGGCTCCGTCATCGAGGTCCAGCATCGGTACAACTTGCAGGTCGGTCACGTTGATCTGGCCGAACTGGCTGGTAAATGTCAGCGATTGCCATCCGCTCTGGGCCTGGCCGAAACCATAGATCTGATGGTCGCCGGTATCATATATCATCACCGAACCGCCATGCGCGATGCCAAGACGCCGCGTCTGCGGGAAATAGGCATAACGCATATCGTTCTGTGACCCTTGTGACGTGGGTGATCCAAGTTCCGCGGGCCAGCCGGTGCTGCCGTGCTGGGCATTGCAGGACGCGCCGCCCTGCACGGACGAAGGGGTATTCGGCTGGAAAAGGCTGCCGTGCGCCAGCAAAGAGGACAGCTCGGCGCAAAGCGCATCGACGCGGGCCTTCAGGCCGTTGTTGAACATGTCGCCGATCATCGTCATGCCGCCACGCGACCACTGCCCCATGCCGCCGAATTCGGGATGCGAAAACTGGGCTTGCGTGCCCTGCCCTGCCGCGACGGATCGCAACATCTGCTCGACCGCATCGTGGCTGAAGCCGTGACGTTGCGCGACCTCGTTCACCAATCGTTTGCCGTCTTCGTTCAGATTGCTCATGTCTTGCCCTCTCGTGGCTGCGGCGCGCGGATCGCAGGGGTTGAGCCTTGCGCGCCGCCCGTCTGCACGTCAAGGCGATTGCTGCGCAATACCGGCACCCGGGGATCCGACGCGGCACTTGCTGAACGCGCAGCGGCCAAAGCCTCAGCGTCGGCTGGCCAATCCATCGACGAAGACATCCAGCAACAGGATTGTGCGGGCCTGCCAGCCGTCGTCCTGCTTTGCATAGCAGATCCCAAGGACCGCACGCATCATGTCCTCGCCTGACACGTCGTCCCGGATCATGCCGTCGGCCACGCCACGTTGCAGCAGCACCCCCGCCGCCTGAAGCAACCTTGCCGTGGAATTGGAAAACAGCGGCTGAGATGACTCGAGTGCGGGCTCCAACGCCGTCAACATGCCGCGCTTGGTGGCCACCATGCGCACAAGGCCGTGCAACCAGCGCCGCATTGCCGTCACCGCGTCCACGCCCTCGCTGATCGTTTCCGCCAGCGTCACCAGCTCATCGACCTCGCGCTCGTAGACCGCCTGGAACAGCGCCTCACGCGTCGGGAAATGTCGGTAGAGCGTGCCGATGCCAACCCCTGCCCCCTTTGCAACGGCCTCAAGACTGGCGCCAGACCCGCCCGCGGCAAAGACCTGACGCGCGGTATCCAGCAACCGTTCACGATTTCGCACCGAATCCGCCCGGGGTTTGCGGGTCGGCGCCTTGCGGCCCTCGGGCCCAGGCTCAGTTGTGTCCAAGCTGGTTTCTTTTCTTGCCTTTTTCGCCTGTGCGACCATCTGAAACTGTGCTGCGGGACGGCACCGCGATGACGGTGCGATGCCCATGCGACAGCAAACTCCTTGCTAAACGGAGGGACCCTCCGTATATTACGACCACTGAACGGCCCTTTCGTGGCCTTTTCGACAGCCTACCACGACAGGCACACCCGTGCCCACAGTTTCCAAAACAGCCAAACATTCAATGGAGGGACCATGCCCCTTTCCATCAGCCTCATTGTAAACGGTGAGCAAAAGGACATCGCGTTGGAAGATCCGCGCGCCACGCTCCTTGACGTACTGCGCGACAGAATCGGCCTGACAGGCACCAAAAAGGGATGTGACCGCGGCCAATGCGGGGCTTGCACCGTGCTGATCGACGGTCGCCGGATCAACAGCTGCCTGTCCCTGGCCGCCAGCCAGGACGGTGCCGAAATCACCACCATCGAAGGTCTCGCCGCTGGCGACGACCTGCATCCCGTGCAAGCCGCCTTTATCGAAACCGACGGTTTCCAGTGCGGATATTGTACGCCCGGCCAGATCATGAGCGCCCTCGGCCTGATCCGCGAAGGTATCGCCGATGATGATCCCGAACGCATCCGCGAAGCGATGAGCGGCAATATCTGCCGTTGCGCGGCCTACCAGGGCATCACGGAGGCCGTGATAAAAGCCAATGCCCGGATGCGCGACACGCAGGAGAGCCAATCATGAACCTGTTCGAGTATCTGCGCCCCGCCTCGCTGGACGAAGCGATCGCGGCGGCCCGTGCGCCAGGCGCAACCTATCTTGCCGGTGGCACCAACCTGCTGGACCTGATGAAGATCGGCGTACAGACACCGCGCACGATCATCGACATCTCACGCCTGCCCGGGTTGGACCGGATTGAACGGCTGGCGGATGGCGCGACCCGCGTCGGGGCCATGGTGCGCAATGCCGACCTGGCAAGGGATGCGGATTTTGCCGCAAACTACCCCGCCGTGGCAGAGGCCCTGCTGTCGGGTGCATCTGCGCAATTGCGCAACGCTGCCAGCCTTGGCGGAAACCTGATGCAGCAGACGCGCTGTTCCTATTTCCAGGATCCGCACAGCGCCTGCAATCGTCGCGAACCGGGATCGGGGTGTGCCGCGCTTGACGGCGAAACCCGCAACCACGCGGTGATCGGATGGTCGGATCAGTGCATCGCAACCCACCCTTCGGATTTTTGCGTGCCGCTTGCCGCGCTTGGTGCGGTGGTCGAGGTGGCAGGCCCGGGCGGCACCCGAGACCTGCCGATCGCCCAACTGCACATGCTGCCCGACGCCACGTCGCCCGGCGGCACAACGCTCGCTCCCGGTGAGATGATCACCGGATTGCGCCTGCCCCCCGAAGCAGCCGCCTTTCGCGACAACGCCCGCTATCTCAAGCTGCGCGAAAGGACCTCGTTCGCCTTCGCGGTTGTCTCGGTGGCTGCGATGCTGCGCATGGAGGGTGACGTGATTGCCGAAGCGCGCCTTGCCCTGGGTGGTGTCGCGGCGCAGCCGTGGCGCCGCGCCGAGGCCGAAGCCGTGCTGGCCGGTGCCAAACCGGGTGACGACGCGATTGCGGCTGCCGCCGAAGCCCTCATGGCCGGCGCCCGTCCCTCAGGCGACAACGCCCACAAGATCACCTTGGCCAAGCGCCTGATCCAAAAGGCGCTGCACCTGGCAGCGGCGGGTACGCCCGCGGTGATGCCGGCCCTGCCCGCCTCTGTCTTTACCTCCGAACCCGCAGAACGGGGAGAACCTGCCGATGTCTGATACTCTCACCACTCCCGGCGCCCATACCCGCATGGGGTCGAATTCGGGCCAGCCGATGACCCGGCGCGACGGCATCGCAAAGGTCACTGGAACCGCCACCTATGCCGCAGACAACCGCCCCGAGGGGCTGTTGCATGCGGTCTATGCCATGAGCAGCGTGGCACGGGGGCGCGTCACCGCCCTCGACGTGGCGGCAGCCCTGGCGCATCCCGGTGTCGTACATGTCATGACACCCGAAAACCGTCCCCCCCTGGCGCAGGATCCCGACGACAAACCCGAGGGGAGCATGGCGCTACGCATAGAAGCTTTGCAAAACAGTTCAGTGCGTTACGTTGGCCAGCCGATTGCGCTGGTGGTTGCGGAAACGCTGGAGGCCGCAACTGAAGGCGCCCGCCTGCTGGCGCCCGTCTACGCCGTCGAACCCGCGCGGATCGGCTTCGATGCCGGAGAGGCTTTCGAACCTGAAAGCACCGGGTTTGGCGGGCAGCCGAACATCGATATCGGCGATATCGCAGCCGGTCGCGCCGCGGGCACGCGGCATCTGGATCAGACCTATGAAACGCCCCTGCAATACCACAATGCGATGGAGCCGCATGCGATTGTTGCGCAGTGGCAGGACGATCACCTGACCATCGACACACCCAACCAGGCGATTGTCATGGCGCGGGCGGCCTTTGCCGCGTTCTTCGACATCCCGGCCGAGAATGTCCTGCTGCGCAGTCCCTACCTGGGTGGCGGCTTCGGATCGAAGGCGCTGCCGATCGGACCGCAGATCCTGGCCATACTGGCGGCGCGCGAATTGCAGCGCCCCGTCAAGCTGGCCTTGCGCCGCGATCAGATGTTCGGCCCGGTGCAACACCGGGGCGCCACGCGCCAGCGGATGCAGCTGGACATGGACGACACGGGGCGGCTGACCCTGCTGGACCACCACACGACCGCGACCACCAGCAGCTTTGACACCTTCATCGAAGGCGCCTCGGCAGCGTCGCGCAACACCTATGCCAGCCCGGCCATCGCAACCAGCCACAGCGGCGTGCGCGTGGACACCGGCACCCCCGGTGCCGTGCGGGCCCCTGGCGAGGCGTCGGGTTCTGCCGCGCTGGAATGTGCAATGGACGAAGCGGCCGAGCTGATGGGCCTGGACCCGTTGGATTTCCGCCTGCGCAACTACGCTGAAACCGATCCGCAGACGGGAAAGCCCTTCTCCTCCAAAGCGTTGCGGGAATGCTATGAGGCCGGTGCCAAGGCGTTCGGATGGCAGAACCGCCCCTTGGCGCCACGCCAGATGCGTGATGACCAGGGCCATCTGGTCGGCTGGGGCATGGGCACGTCGCTGTTCGGCGCGCACATGAACAAGGCGCAGGCGCGCGCGGTGCTGCGGGCAGACGGGTCTGCAATGATCGCCACCGCGGGCGCTGACATGGGCCAGGGGGCATGGACCGCGCTGGCGCAGATTGCCGCCGACGGCCTGGGACTGGACATCGACAAGATCGATTTCCGGTCGGGCGAGTCGAGCCTGCCGAATGGCGGGATCGCCGGCGGATCGGGCCATACGGCCACGGCGGGCAGCGCGCTGTTCGCGGCGGGCGAGGACGTGATCCGGCAGCTGGCGGATCTGGCGACGGCCGATCCTGCATCCCCCCTGTTCGGGGCTGGCAATGCCGGTGTCGTCGCCCGGCAGGGCCGCCTGCATCGCGCGGACGACGAAAGCCGCAGCGAAAGCTACAATGAAATCATGGCGAAAGCCGGCATTTCCGAGCTGGAGGGCAAAGGCGAAGGCGCGCGCGACCCTGGGCACGCAGAGAGCAGGGCGATGTTTTCGCATGGGGCGGTGTTTGCCGAGGTGCGGGTCGACCCCGACTTGGGGCAGGTCCGGGTCAGCCGGCTGATCGGGGCCTTTGCCGCTGGACGGATCATCAACCCGCATCTGGCGCGCAGCCAGCTGCTGGGCGGGATGATCTGGGGTCTTGGCTTTGCCCTGATGGAAGAGGGCATTCACGACAAGCGCACCGGGCGGCCCGTCAACGGCGACCTGGCCGGATACCACGTGCCGGTCAACGCCGATGCCCCGATGGTCGAGGCACTGATGATCCACGAAGACGACGCATTCGTGAACCCGCTGGGGGTGAAGGGTGTCGGGGAACTGGGCATCACAGGCACCGTCGGCGCCATCGCGAATGCCGTCTGGCATGCCACCGGAGTGCGCCCCAGATCGTTCCCGATCCACATGGAAACATTGATCGGCTAACGCCGGGACCAGCACCCTGAACACTGAAACAGCCGCCCCCCGGGCGGCTGTTTTTTGGGCCGCTTTCTGCCGGGGACGTACCGACAGATGGCCCGGCCGCGTGCCCGTAAGACGTTAAGGCAAAGCTTTAACTAAGACACGCAAGCCTCTGAAAAATATCACTTGAAACCAAGGTAGTCGGTATCCGAAACCGGCTCAGCCCAGTCGACGCGGCTGCCATCCTGCTCCTCTGCGATGGCAAGGTGGCTCATCGCGCAGGTGTCGCTGGCGCCGTGCCAATGACGTTCACCGGGGGCGAACCAGACGATGTCGCCGGGACGGATTTCCTCGACCTCGCCGCCGTCGCGCTGCGCCCAGCCGAGACCCGACAGCACGAAGAGGGTCTGCCCCAGCGGATGCGTGTGCCAGTTCGTGCGCGCACCCGGTTCGAACGTCACCGTCAGGCCGCTGACCCGCGCGGGCGCGGTGCCGCTGAAGGGCGCGTCCATGCGGACGGTGCCCGTGAAATAATCGCTGGGCGCGGTCTTGGAGGGCTGGGAGCCGCTGCGTGTGATCTCCATGATCTTGTCCTTTCCTGGTACCGCAAGAGGCGGCGTTCACGTCCCGGATCATAGGGCATCGGGGCGCAGATACGAGGGGGCTTTCGCCGCCGAACCGGCCAGATCGGCACGTCGGTGCCTGCGTCGGTATTTGGGCGGTATCCGGGCGGTGCGACAGCGCCCGGGCGCAGTAGCGGCCCTGCGCAATGGGCCAGATCGGCACGTCGGTGCCTACGTCGGTATTTGGGCGGTATCCGGGCGGTGCGGATGCGGTGTGGGTCGTGCGGAGGGGGATGTTCGCTTGAGCGCCCCGCGCCGGGAACCGGGTCGGGCCTGACCGGCGCGGACAGGTTCGAGTGCGCGCGCGGGGAGGCAGGGAGAGGTCGGGCGCAGCGGGTGACGCCACCTGCACGCCCGGCATCAGGTTATGGGGTTGAGATCATCGGAGTGAGGCCATGGGATTGGGACCTTTAGAGTTGGACCGTGGGAGTTGGATCGCGGGATTTAGCCCCCCCCGTTTCTGTCCCCGGTTCAGCTCCTCCTCCCCCTTTCGGGCCTCTTTTCAGGCCGCGCCCACGACGGGCAATTGCAGGTCCTGCCAGATGCTGACGAAGTAGTCGTTGTAACGCTGATCCGAACGCAGGGCGACGGGATCGCGGGCATCGCGCGGGATCTGGATATCCATGGTGCGGATCACGGTCGAGGGGCGGTTCGACAGGACCAGGATGCGGTCGGCCATGGTGATCGCCTCGCCTATGTCATGGGTGATCAGGATCGCGCTCTTGCGCCGCTCGGAGATGATGCGGGCGACGTCCTGTTGCAGCAGGGTGCGCGTCTGGAAATCGAGCGCCGAGAAGGGTTCGTCCAGCAGCACGACCGCCGGGTCGAAGGCGAGCGTGCGCATGATCGCGACGCGCTGGCGCATCCCGCCCGACAGTGTGCCGGGGCGGGCATCCTCGAACCCCTTCAGGCCGTAGGCCTCGATCAGGTCGCGGGCGATGGCACGGGCCTTGTCACGGGCCATGCCACGGACCTCGAGCCCGAGGATCACGTTGTCGATGACCGAGCGCCAGGGCAGCAGCAGGTCCTTTTGCAGCATGTAGCCGACATCCTGCCCGGCGCGATCCGAGGCGATGGTGATGCCGCCCCGGCTGGGGGCCAGCAGGCCGGTGATGATGTTGAACAGCGTGGTCTTGCCACAGCCCGAGGGGCCGACGAGGGCGAGGATCTCGCCCTCGCGCAGATCGAAGCTGACGTTGCCGATGGCCTCGACCGGGCCGGAGGCGGATTCGAAGGTCATGCCGATGCCGGCGGCGGAAAGGATGGGCGTGTTCATGCGACGACGTCTCCTGTCAGGTCATGGTAGAATTCGCGCAACAGGTCGTGAAAGACCTCTGGCACCGCCTGGGTAAAGGCGTGCCCCCCCCATTCGGTCAGCGCGAGGCGGGCGTCGGGCAGACGCCGCGCCAGGGTTTTCGACATGTGCCAGGGCACCAGCATGTCATCGCGCGAGGCGACGCAGAGGGTGCGCACGGCCATCGTGGCCAGGGCGCTGCCGGGGTCATAGGCGGTGAAGGCATCAATGCGCGCCAGCAGGTCGGTGTCGGAGGGCATGGTGGTCAGCGCCGCGTCGGCGTGGGCCTCCATCTCGGCGGCATGGCGCGAGATCCAGGTCGCGGGATAGAGGAAAAGCGGCTGCGCGCGCAGATAGGCGGCGCGGCCCGAGGCGCGCAGGATTTCGCGGCGGATGGCGAAGCAGCGGTCGATATGGGCATCCGGGCCGACCCAGCCGTTGACGATGACCAGGCTGCGCAGGCGGCCGGGGTCCTGCAGGCCGGCCTGCAGGCCGATGGTGCCGCCGATGGCGTGACCGACGACATGGGCGCGGTCCGCGCCTGCCGCATCGAGCACGGCAAGCAGGTCAGAGGCCATTTCCGCGACGCTGCGCGGGCCGACATCGCGGCTGCTGCGCCCTGCCCCCGCGTGGTCGTAGGTGATGACGCGGTAGCGCTGCGACAGCGCGTCGAGCTGGGGTTGCCAGAACCCGCCCGAGCCACCGAGGCCGCTGGACAGGATCAGCGGTTCGCCGCGCCCGTAGGTGTCGTAATGGAGCGATACGGCCCCGTTCTGTGCGATTGGCATAAGTGGTGCCGTCCTTGTTGGGGTCGTCAGTCTTGCGGGCGTTTGCCGTGCGGGGCGGGTGCCGTGCGGGGCGGGTGCCGTGCGGGGTGTCAGGCGCGGATCAGGCGGCGTTCGCACCAGTCGATCGCGCCATACATCAGCAGGGCGACGACCATCAGCGCGGCAATGCCGACCCAGACCGCATCGAGGTCATAGAGCGTGCCCGCGTAGGCGATCATGTAGCCAAGCCCCTGGTTCGAGGCGATGTATTCCCCGACGACCGCGCCGATCAGGGCAAAGCCGACGTTGAGGCGAAAGGCCGAGACGATCCAGGGCATGGCACCGGGCACGATCACCGTGCGCCACGTGCGCAGCCGCGACGCCCCGAGCGAGCGCATCAGCTTGACCAGGTCGCTGTCGACCTCTCGGGCGCCCTGCTGGGCCGCGATCAGGGCGACGATGAAGGTGATCAGGGCCGCCAGCGCGACCTTGGAGCCGAGGCCGATGCCGAACCAGATGATGATCAGCGGCCCGAGGGCGATCTTTGGCAGCCCGTTCAGCGCGATCATGTAGGGCCGCAGGATGGCCGAGCCGGTGGGCGTCAGCCAGAGCGCGAGGCCGATCACGCTGCCCGATATGGTGCCGATGAGGAAGCCGCTGACCGCCTCGAACGCGGTCAGGCCCATGTCGCGGAACAGCGTGCCGGAGCGCATCATCTCCCACCCCGTGACGAAGATGCCGATGGGCTTGCCATAGAGGTAGGCCTCGATCCAGCCGAGCGAGATGGCGATCTGCCAGAGGCCGAGGATGGCGACCAGCAGGATGACCTGGCCCGCCAGGATCATGCGCGGCGGTGGCAGGCGGACCTCCCAACGCTTGGCGGGCGCGGCGGGCGCGCGCGCGGGCGCGTCCCTTTCTGTCGTCGCCACGTGGGTCATTGCGCGGGCCGCAGGTGCGCGATGGAGGCGATCTCGATCAGGGCCTCGGGTTTGACGAGGCCGACCTGCACGCAGTAGCGGGCCGGTTTGGCGTTCGGGAAGTAGGAGGCATAGACCTCGTTGATGGCCTTGTAATCGGCCCAGTCCTTGAGGAAGACGTGGTTGAAGACGATGTCGTCCATGCTGGCGCCAGCGGCGGCCAGGATGCCCTTGATCGTGTCGAGCACGTGGCGGGTTTGCGCGGCGGCGTCGCGGGGAAACACCACGTCGTTGTTTTCGTCGAACGCCAGGATCCCGGCGGTATAGACGGCGTTGTCGGCGCTCATCGCCGGGGAAAACGGGCCGAGGGGGGCCGGGGTGCCGGCGGGCAGGATGACGCGGTCGTTCATGGGGCGGTTCCTTGTGCGGGGGTGGCGAGGTGGCTGGTGAAAGCGGCGGTGTCGGAGACCCAGCCGAAGAAGGTTTCGGTGTTGTAGACGGCGGCATCATGCAGGGCGCGCGGCCCGGCCTGATGGCAGGCGTCCTCAAGCAGCACGGCGAAGAATTCCAGGTGGAAGCCATCGCGCAGGGTGCTTTCGACGCAGACGTTGGTGGCGACGCCGCAAAGCACGATATGGGTGATGCCGCGCGCCCGCAGGATCGAGTTGAGGGCTGTGTTGTGAAAACCTGAGTAGCGGACCTTGGGCACGACGATGTCGCTGTCCTGCGGGGTCAGGTCGTCGACCAGCGCGTAATCCCAGCCGCCCTTGGCCAGCAGCTTGCCCGCCAGCTCGGGGCGTTTGCGCATCAGTTTCAGGGCGTTGGACTTGGTCCAGTTGGGCGAGCCGGGGCCGCCGGCCTCTTTCAGGGCGGGATCCCAGCCATTTTGCAGGAAGATCACCGGCATGCCTGCGGCGCGGGCGGCGCGCGCGGCCTCGCCCACCCGCGCGATCACGTCGCGGGTGCCGGAGATGTCGAAGCCCGCGAGGTCGAGGTAGCCCTCGGGCGAGGCATAGGCGTTCTGCATGTCGACGATGATCAGCGCGGATCTTGCCGGATCCAGCGGGATCGCCTCGGGGCGGGCGGGCAGCATTTCGCTGCCCGTTGAGGTGTCTGCCACCATGATCAGGCGCCGAACTGTTCAGCCGCGCGCGTGGCGAAGCTGTTGTCGACCATCTTGGCGTAGGGCATCGGATCCTTGATCGCGCCGCCGCCGTTTTCCAGCTTCATGGCGTTTTCCCACTCGGCTTCGGAAATCGTCGGGGCGGTCGGAAAGGCGGTGGAGGAGCCGAAGAAGTTTTCCGACGCGGCGGTGATCACCTCCTGCGAGACCTGGGGAAAGTATTTCGGCCCGAGATCGGTGAACACCGAATGATCGGCGTGCATCGCGGTCATGCCTTCGGCCAGCGCATCGCAGAAAGCCTGCACGGTTTCGGGTGCCTCCTCGATCACCTTGCCGGTGGTCATGGCGGTGGTGAAGGCGAGCGGGCCGATCATGTCGGCGAAGGACAGAACAGGCTCAAGCCCGAATTCGGAGGCCCCGACGGAAATGTCCCATTCAAACGCGGTCGCCACATCGGCGCGGCCATCGCGCACGGCGGTGGCCTGCGCGCCAGAGGGCAGTTCGAGGAAGGTGACGTTGCCCTCTTCTGCCGAGAAACCGCCGACTTCGTTGATCAGGTAGGTCGGCACCTGGATGGTCGAGGAGGGGAATTTCAGCGTCGCGATCGTCTTGCCGCGCAGGTCATCCACCGTCTTGATGCCGCTGCCGGGTTTGGCCATGGCCCACATCGACACGCCGCCGACGATCTTGGCGATGTTCCTGACGTCGCCGCCTTCGCGCACCGCATTGACCGACATGCCCGGGCTGGTCACGCCGAACTGGCTGCGCCCCGAGAGCAGGAGCGGCACCGGCAGGGCGATGCCGCCAGCGGTCGATACCTCGGCGTCGAGCCCGTGCTTCGCGAACAGGCCAAGGTTGTCGGCCACGTAGAGCGGGGCATACATCGCAAGGCGAAGCGCGTCGGAAATCAGCACCTTGGTGCCGGCGGCATAGGCCGGTGCGGCAAGGCCCGAGGCGGAGAGTGCTGCCCCGGCGGAAGCGGTCTGGAGGAATTGGCGTCTGTTGAACATCTCGTATCATCCCGTGTTGGCTTCGACGTCTCGACCCTGGGCAGGAGGAGCGGCGCAGGTGGCGTCGATGGGGACAGGTTACGAAAATCGGGACAGATATTGTCAATTACGGATAATCCGATAAATATATCACCCATGACGATAGAAAACGTGGAATTGCGCCATTTACGGGTATTTGCAGCGGTTGCGCGCACCCAGAACTTCAGCCATGCGGCCCGCGCCTGCGGATTGTCGCAATCGTCGGTCAGCACAATCATTCAGCAGTTGGAAGCCTCTCTGGGCGTTCAGCTGATCGACCGCACAACCAGAAAGGTGGTGCTGAGCCAGATCGGAGAAGATTTCCTGCCGGGCGTGAAGCGGATTCTGGACGATGTGGACCGCCAGTTGCAGGGGCTGGAGGACCTGCGCAATTTCCAGAGCGGACAGGTGCATCTGGCCTGTGTTCCGTCCGTCGCGATGCGGCTGCTTCCGCGCGTGATCGACCGGTTCCGGCAGGAGTTTCCGCGCATCAGCGTCAAGCTGTCGGAGGTGCCGCGCGGCACGACCATGGCGATGGTGAGGAATGGCGAGGCCGATTTCGCCATCGCGAACGAGCCGGGCGATGCGTCGGACGTCGAGAGCACGCGCCTGATGGAGGACGTGTTCGCGCTGGTGATGCGGCGCGATCATCCGCTGGCAACGCGGGCCGAGGTGACATGGGCGCAGGCGCAGGCGGCGGGTCTGGTGATGATGGGCGCGCAGACCGGTATCCGGCTGGAGATCCGCCACGGGTTGCCGGAGGGCACGCCGGACGTGACGGCGCTGTACGAAGCCGAGCACCCGGTCAGCCTGCTGGCGATGGTGGAGCGGGGCCTGGGCGTGGCCCCCCTGCCCAGCCTGGCCTGGCCACCGCCGGAAAACCGGATGCTGACGATCCGGCCGCTGACGCGCCCGCGCGTGACGCGGACGCTGCACCTGATCCAGCGGGCCGGGCGGTCGCTGTCGCCCGGGGCCTGGCATTTCCGGCGCACGATCATCACCGAAGCGACGCGCGAGGCGATTGAGCTGGAAGAATTGCCGCGCGCGTGATGGCGCGCAGCACCCCTGCCCGGCTGGCGCCCCCTTTTGCGGCGGGGATGCCTGCGGGACCAGTGGTGGCCGCCGCCAGGGCGAGCGGCCTCAGCCGTTTTCGGGGCCGGTGGCCGTGGCGGCGTCCAGGCGGCGGTTGCGTTCCTTGCCGGCGTAGAAGACGCGCTTTGTCTCGTACATCTTCATGTCGGCGCGCTGTACCAGCGTTTCCATCGGTTCCTCGTCCAGGCGGGTGGCCCAGCCGATCGAGGAGGACAGTTCCTGTTCCGAATAGAAGCGGTTGTTCAGCGTGATCAGCTTTTCGATGCTTTCCACCAGTGCGCGCGCGTCCTCCTCCTTGGCGTTCGGCATCAGGATCGCAAACTCGTCCCCGCCGATGCGCGCCGCCTTGCCGCTGCCTGCGGTGGCTTCCTTGAGCACCTCGCCCGCGCGGCGCAACAGCTGGTCGCCCGCGTCGTGGCCGCGCTTGTCGTTGGCCTCCTTGAGGCCGTTGAGGTCGAGGACGATGACCGAGGTGGGATAGACCCGAAGCCGTTCGATCCGGTGCAGTTCATCGGCAAAGAACGACCGGTTGTGCAGGCCGGTCAGAACATCGTGCTTGCCGAGGTATTCCAGGTAAGCCTCGGCCTTTTTGCGCGCCGAGATATCGGTAAGCGCGACAAGCACGCGCGACCAGTCGTCTTCGTACCCCGGCAGCACCGAGAACTGCATGATCAGGTGGCGTTCGGTGCCATCCAGCGCGTAATTCACAACTTCGCGGGAATGGAAGGTATTGCCGTTGAACAGGTCGATCAGCTGTTCGCGAAAGTGGTATTCCATGCCGTCGCGAAACACGGAGGACAGATTGGACAGCAGGTGCTGCTTGTCGCGGGCCTTGAACAGGGACAGCGTGGCGTTGTTGACGTCGAGCACGCGGATTGCGGACATGCACTGGAGGACGAATTCGGAATGCACGTCGATGAAGGTGCGCAGGTCGCTGATGCCGCGCATCCGCATGTCTTCAAGCTTTTCCCGGATGCGGCTGAAATCCTCGACCCAGAGCGAGACAGGCGAATTTTCGAACACGCCTTCGGCATAGGCGCGGCTGGTCTCGGCGGCGCGGCGGGCGTCTTCGCGGGCCGTCACGTCCTCAAGCGTGAGGAGGACCTGCGCAAGGTCGTCTTCGTGACCCGGCAATACCACCGCGTTGAGCTGGATATCGAGGCGTCGGCCCGAAAGCGTGTAGTTGATGGCAGAGCTGCAGAACTTGGACTTGCCGCTCCAGAGTTCGGCCAGTTCGAGGACGTGACTGTCGAGCATGTCGTCGCGAAACACCTGGTCGAGGTTGGCAATCAGGTGCGCCTCGCTCTCGGCCTCGAACATCTCGACCGTGCGGGCATTGACGCGCAGCACCCGGATGCTGTGTGCACAGGCGGCCACGCGCGCAGGGTCCGCGCGCAGGAACGTCTCGATGTCGGTCACGCCCTCCGCGCGCCATTTGCGAAAAATCTCCGCAACGCCGCTGAAATCTTCGAGCCACAGGGACATCGGGGCCAGTTCGAAGGTGGCAGACAAATCAAACCTGTCAGGACTGTTGTTCATCACTAAAGCCTTGGATCAATCGCAACCGCGCCCACAGATCGCCGCAGGTCGTGGAACAGTGTCATTTCCGACGTAACATAGTCGACATAAACTATCCTGTTCAGGTTAGGCAACTTGCAGTTTCCTGCATACCCCGTGGCCGGTCCGGCGCCGTCAGCGGGGCTTTTTCGTGCAGCCGCGCCTGCCTGCGCGCCACCAGCGCACGATCTTTGCATCCGGCCCGGATCAGCGGCCCGGCCAGACGCGAAGATGCCCGCGGGGGCGAATGACGGTGTCGCGCCTTGCCTTGTCATCCCTTCCCCTGCTGTCCTGGCCCCGGGCATGGTCATTGCCCTCAGCGAAGCTTGGTCGAGATATTGAACTGTATCGCGTGCTGGTCGAAGAAATCGACCGAGGATTTCACCTGCGATACACCGACCGAAAGCACCAGGTTGTCCTTGATCTGGTACAGCGCCGTGACGCCGAGGCCTTGGTCCTGACGGCGTTCGCCAAAGAAGGTCGAGCGGGCGGATTGCGATGCCTGTAGCCCGAGGCCGACCACATGGCCCGCCGCCAGCCAGCGCACCTCGGCCCGCAGGGCCAGGTCGGTGCCGGTGGCGCCGTAGATCAGCGGTTCGGCCAGATCCAGCGACAGGCGGGTCGCGACGCGGCCGCCGACGCTGTCGAGGCTGATCGTGGCATGGGTCTGGTCAAGATCGCCATAGGTCGAATGACCCAGGGCAAAGCCGACCTCATGCCGGTTGCGCCCGACTTCGAACAGGTGGCTGAAGGCAAGCTCGACATCGTCCTGTGCCTGATCGGCCAGGTCGCGGCGCACCTCGATGTGGCTGTAGCACAGATCGAGGAAATTCCAGTTGACGAGCTGATTGCGGGCGCAGAGCGAAATCTGCCCGACGGTGCGGGTCAGGTCGGGTTCGGGGGCGTAGAGGACGCCGAGTTCGGCGCGGGCCTCAAGATAATGCCCCTGCGCCCAGCCGAGGCGCACGCGCCCGTCGTAGGACAGCCCGAAGGCCGCACCGCCACGCGCCACGAGGTCTTCGCGCAGGCGAAAGACGTAGCCCTGGATGACCAGCTGATCGTTTTCCGAACCGCCGTTCATGTTGGGCACGTAGGCCAGCGCGGGATAAACGCCCTGTTCTGCTTCGAGCAGGGTAAATCCCGCCCCTTCCATGTAGTAGCCCTGCGCGGCCAGCAGCGCCTTGAGATCGCGGGCGGTGCCGATCGCCCCTTCGCCGCGCGCCAGCCCACGGGCCAGCGCATAGGTGCGCAGACGTTCGGAAACGACAAGCTGAGCCGTGTCGCGGAGGCGTTCGGAGGAGGATGCGGTGACGGTTTCGGCTTCGGTTCCGGTCGCGCTTGCCGTGGATTGCGGCGTGGCGGGGACCTGGGGCCCGGAAACGTTTGAAGACACGTTTGAAGGCACGCCCTGGGCGCAGGCACCGGCGGGGGCAAGGGTCGCGCCCCCCACCCCGGCCGCCACGATCAAAGCGAGGGCCCTGAACGCCGGTCGCAGGCTGTTATTTTTCGCCATAGTGCAGTTGGGTGCCCCAGAACAGCCCCTCGGCCGTCATGCGGTCGCCCGATACGGAAAACACACCGGAGGTCGCCATGTTTTCGTCGAGGCGCGCGACGCTGTCTTCGTCGCCGCTGAGGTTGCCGCGCAGGGTGCCGGACGACACGATGCTGACAGACTGGTCGTCGAGATCGCGGGTCGACAGCGTGACGGCACCGCCAAACGCGCCGGTGACAACGTTCAGCGGGATATTGTCGACGACCATGGTGGTTTCGATCTGCGAACCGCCAGCGGGGTTGTTGGCCGTGCGCAGGTCGATCAGCACCGACTGGGTGTCAAAGTCGACGACCATGTTTTCCAGCGTGCCGGTGCCGCGTTGCAGTGCCCCGCCATCGACCGAGGCGTAGACCTCGGCCTGACCACGGAAGTAATACTTGCCCGAGGCGATCAGGTTGCCCTTTCGGTCGACGTTGTCGAAGGGGGCCTGGTCGGCGGTGACGCGCAGCACGCGGACAATCTCTTCGCCGCCTTCGGTGCTCTTGACCTCTGCGATCACCTCAAGCTGCATGTTGTCGAAATAGCGCGCTTCGGTCAGGGCGATGAGGTTCTTGTAGCCTGCGGGATTGGCGGGATCGGGGTCTTCGAACTGGGCGATGGTGCTGGCATCCGCCGCGCCATAGCTGTCGATGCGCGCGCGGCTATAGCCGTTGTGATTGGTCACGTAGCCTTGGATCCCCGCGGTTTCGATCGGCGTGCCGACCAGCGGAACCTTTTCCGCACCGCCGCCCATGCAGGCCGACAGCAGGGTCAGACAGGCGAGGCTGCCCCCTGCCCTGGCCATCCCGAGGCGCCGCCGCGCCCGGCCCCGAAGGGCGGACCCTGCGGGCGTGCCGGGTTGGTGGGCGGAGGCGTGATGCGGAACAATATCGCAGGTCATGTGATGGATAACCTTGGTAAGTTTCTTGAGATCAGTAGGTCGCGGAAATCGCCGTGCGGGTTTCATCCGTGGCAAGCTGGTTGTGGAGCTGTTCAAAGATGGCGCGGGCCTTGGTCGCGTCGCCCCGGTTCAGGTAGGCATAGCCCCGGATGATCGCGAGGTCGCGCGGCAAGGTGCCGTCGATCGCTTCGAGCGCGTTGAAATAGTTGATCGTCGCGGTGAAATCCTTGTTCGCATAGGCGCGCACGCCACGCTGGTTCAGGATGGTGCCTTCGACTTCGCGGCGCTGGTCCAGCGTCAGGTCGGTGTTGGCGGCGATACGCGACGCCTCTTCGGTCATGTTGCGTTTCAGCAGGGCCAGGGTGATGCCAAAGCGCGCATCACGCGTGACACTGGCACCAAGCCCGCCATTCGCGGCCATGGAGAAATAGGCCAGTGCTTCGAGCGGGCGTTCGAGGTTGTAGACGCACCAGGCGCGTTCATAGGCGATGTCGAGCGAGCGCGGGTGGCTGGACTGTGCCGCGCATTCGCGGAAATTGCCGGCGCGGGCTGCGGCAGCGGTGCGCGACAGGCGGCCATCCCCGCTGCGTGGCAGGCTGGTGGGGTTGCGCGACGAGGAGGCACGGGCGGTGCTGCGCGGCGCGGGTGCCGGGGCGGCGGCCTGTGGTGCGGCAGTGGCGCGCGGCGCAGGCGCCGTCGTGGTGGCTGTCGTGCGGGGGGTCCTTGTGGTCGTGGTGGTCGTGGCGGCGGGTTCATCGTCTTCGCGCACCACGCCGCGCCCGGCCATCAGCCGATTGCCAAGCGCATCGAAGGTGGCGCTTTGCGTCACGAAACGGGATTTGGCAGCGTCGACCAGGCTTTCGAGCTGGTCATTGGTGGTGACCGCTTCGGATTTTTCGATGGTGGCGACCAGATCGGGGATTTCGTTGCAGGTGTTGACGATCTGGCGATAGGCGACATAGGCGCCCGCCTTGTTGCCCGTACCGGCCTGAAGGCTGGCCAGGTTCCAGGTGTTGTTGATCCGGTCGCAGCGCAGCAGTGACGGCGTTGCCGTCACGGTCTGGATCGCGGTGTTGACGTCGCGCGAGGCGACCGCGCGGTCAAAGGCGGCCTGCGCCTCGGCCAGCTCCATCTGTTCGCTGAGATCGGAAGGCACGACCCACGAGGGATAGCGTGCCTGGGCCTGTTCCATGATGCGGCGGGCCCCGGCGACATCGCCGCGCGACAGGCGGTTGTACATGTCGGCGATTTCGGTGGTCGGCCCGGTCTTGAGCAGCGCGGTCAGATCCTCGGGCGGGGTCCAGCCGGGATATTCGGCTTGCAGGCGGCGGATCTCGGCGTCGCGCGCGGTTGTTTCGTTCTGCTCGATATAGAACCGAAGGGCGCGCAGATCCTCGGTCGAGGGGGCATCCTGCGCCAGTGCGGGGACCGACACGGACAGCCCGCTGGCCAGCAGGCCGGCAAACAGGGCAAGGCGAAGGGGGGTACGGTACATCATCATATCGGCTCGCAGGTGGAAGCGGTCTGGATTTGTGAGATCAGGGTCATCAAATGCAGCGTCGCCGGATAATAGGGTTGATCGACGGTCTGAAAGAACGGAATGGGCGCGCCGAACTGCGTCGTGACAGAGCAATTGACGTAGGCCGCAATGGCACCATAGCCGACATGGCGGCTGGTTTCGATGACATTGCCGGACAGGCGGTCGAACACTGTCACATATTCGCCCTGCCCCAGGCGGCCCGAATTCGCGGCGCGCTGATACGCCAGCGCCTGCGACGTCACCGCAACCTGGTTGGCGTTGCCCGACCAGATCATGAACAATGCGACGCGCAAGGCATCATAGCCATTGCGCGCGGACATGCCCTCGACCGTGGAGAGGCCATCCGGGCCGACGCGGATCCAGTCGGGAACAAGGCCACCGCCCGCCAGCTGGGCCAGCAGGGTTTCCCCATCCGACGCGCAGGTGGCCAGATCGCCCTGCCCGGTGACCTGGGCCACGGCGCGCAGCGCGCGGGGCATGTAGTACGACGGGTTGATGATCACGCCATCCCCCCGGTCGAACCCCTGCGCCGCCGGGGTGAACAGCAGGCGGCCCGATCCATCGGGCGCCTCGATCACGCATTTCGCCACCAGGTCACGGGCCATTGCACTGGCCCGTTCCAGCAATTGCGGCATCGCATCGCGCTGACCGCGTATCACCAGCCCCCAGGCATAGAACAGGTCGCCGTCACTAGCGTTGTTCTTGTCGGGGACGCGGTTCACCGAATCCGGCAGCCAGCGCCACGCCAGCAAGGCGTCGGACCGCACGGCAAGGTTCGCCTCGGTCCAGCGGTAGATGCTGTCGAAGGCGGAATTGTCGCCCAGAAGAGCCGCCAGAAGCAATCCGTAGCCCTGGCTTTCGGAATGGCTCGCGCCCTGCTGGAGCGCGTCGACGACGCGCCCGTCCTCCGCAAGGAAGGCGGCCTTCCACGCCGCCCACGGGGCCGCCAGCGGGCCGTTCGGTTCGCTGAGTTCGCCGCCGAAATACTGTGCCTTGGCCTGCGATCCCAGCAACCCAGGGGCGAATACGCCGCCTGCGGCACTTACCATCGAGTAGAGCATGGTTCTACGCTTCATCGCTTGCGCCTTCCTCTTGTGGTCACAACAAATGCCAGGGCCAGACAAACGGAAATAATCGTCAATCCGAACAGGACGAGTACAAAGTAAAGTGGTGACCACGAAGCATAGTTCCCTGCTACCTCGCGAAAGTTCTTTAAAGTTAACGGCTCTTTAAGCCCAGGTGGACTGCTGGAATCATGCCAGCTTTCCCACTGGTCATCGTTGGTGAGAAGCGCGAAACGCCCCGATGGTCCATTCGGATCAAGGCGCGCCTGCGCAAGTTTGGCTGCAATTTCAGCCGGGTCGGTTTCAGGCCGCACAATCAGCCAGAGCGAGAGCGGATCATCCGCCTGCGGGATCGTGACCACGGCCTTGCCGTTGCGGTCCGACAGCCAATCTCTGAGGTCACCGTCGCCCGGCGAGGCGAGGTCGCGCACGTTGCGCCCGACGGCCGCGAGGATGTCGGAAAACGCCGGCATCACCCATGTCCGTGTCGAGGGATCTTCGATCGGTTGCGTCATCGGCGCCGGACGCCGATTGAGGAACACCGCCTCAAGCTCTCTCCGGCTCAGGTTCAGACCGCCGAGGCTGATCTGGTCCAGGCTGTCGGATTCGATCACGTTCAGGCTGGCGCCGTCCTGTTGCGTATGACCTTCGAGGGTGCGCATCGCCGTCTTCAGCGCCATTTCGATATCGCTCTCTCCTTCTTCGGAGCCGGAGCGATAGAAGATCTGGTCGGGGGTGATCCCGGCAAGGGTGTCCGACACGTTGACGAACGCCATTTTCGGAACCTCGGGCACCAGCAAGGTCGAGGTCGCGTCGATCGTCATCAGCGGGCTGTCGAAGGCCGGGCACGGAAGATCGGGCGGATCGCCCGGCACCAGCGACACGAAGGTCAGCTGGTTGACGCCGGGGTGCAGTAGACGCGCCGGAAAGCCGATGTCGAGCAAGGGAATCGTACTGCCCCCGCCCTGATCGAGCGGCAGCAGGCGCACGGTCGTGCCGTTGATCTTGACCAGCATCAGCGCGTTCTCGGGCAGCCCGTCGGCAAAGCTGTAGAGCAGCTTGAGCATGGCGTTCTGTGACGACAGCACCAGCCAGTCGCCCGGCAGGCGGAAGTTGGCGTTCTGTTCGGAATAGCGGTTATAAGCCGAGACATCGCTGAACTTGAGGTCTTCGAGGCTGGTCCGCTGGCCGGGCACAAGGATGCCGACGTCGGGCACCGGGGGCGGCGCGGGCAGCAGCATATCGAGGTTCGGCAGCTTGTTGTCGGCGGTCAGCGACATCACCAGGACCTGCGCGCCATCGGCCCCCTGCCGGATTTCGGCAAAGTCGCGGTTGTCGGGCAGGATGGTGATGCGGGCCACCGGCGGAATGATGCTGGGGCTGGCATAGATGCCCTGTGGGCGCAGCATGACCGGCGCGCCGTTGCGCAGCCCGGCCAGGCGTTCGGTGAGCGCCGGCATGATCGCCGTCAGCGTCTCGTCGTCGGCGCGCACCGGGATGACATTCTGCGACACGAGCTGGGCCAGGAGCGCCGACATGAAACCGTCGGTGTCGCCGGCAAGGTCCTTGCTCTCGTACTCCACGCCGCTGGCGCCGAGATCGAGTTCGGTCCAGATTTCGAACGTCGCCTCGGGACCGCAGAAGATCCGGTGCGATTCCTGCACAACGACGTTGATTTCATTGCGCCCGGGCACCAGCATTTCGGCCGGCAGTTCGATATCTTCGAAGCCGGAAAACGCGGTCGGCTGTATCGGATCCAGCGTCTTGCCGTTGACCGAGATCAGAATTTGCGACCGCGCGGGCAGCACGTTGATGCTGATGCGGTAGGACAGCTTGAACGATTTCACAGGTGCCAGCGCGGGCAGGTCGACGAACAGCGAGGCGACCGCCCGTTCGCCGGTCAGGCGCACCACGCGGTCGTGGCCGGTCGCGGTCATACCCGCCATGCGCAGCGGCAGCAGAACCTTGTTCGATGTCACCGCCTGGGGTTTGCCGTCGTCGCCACCCCGATCGTATTCGGGGATCGAGAACGTGCCCTCATCCCCGCCTTCGGGCGACGCGTCTTCGGTCTGGAACATCCTGAGCACGGGCGCCAGATCGATGGTCGGAACGTCGCCGTCCTGTTGTTGCTGCGCCTGGGCCGTGGAAGAGAGCGCCGCCCCCGAGAGCAGGCAGGCCAGGCAGATCGAGCGGAATGCCGTCGTACGTTTGAACGCCTGTGTCATGCGGCACCACCGATACTTGTGTCGCGCACCGGGTCGGGCGGAGGCGCATCGACCGGGTCTTCGAGGTTGACACCGAAGGCCAGAAGGTGCGCCGATTTCTTGTCGGTGGGCGCGGCGTTCTGGGCCGCCGCGAGACGGGCAGGTTCTTTTGCCAGGTCGGACATGAGCGCCGGGAAACCGCGCACGAAGAGCATGAGCGCATAGCCGAAGCCCGCCAACATGCCCTTGCCACCCTCGGTCGAGCCCCGGATGCGGCGCCAGTTTTCGCTGTCGCCAAAGATCAGGTAGGCAACGGTTTCCTGTACCTTGAGGTTCTGGTCGGCTTCCAGCAGCAGGCCGAGGATCTGGCCGCGGGGCGAGGATTGCACCGACCGGACCTGTGCCCGCACCTTGGTTTCCAGGTGGGGAGATTCGCTGAACTGCGGGCGGAAATAGATCTTGGTGCCCTTGAGGTGCTGCGCCGACACGGCCTTCTTGCTGGTCTCCTCGATCAGCAGACGGGCGCCACGGGTCGAGGCATCGAGGATGCGGATGGGGGCGGCAACGGCCTCTTCCCCTTCACCGACCCACATGGTGCCGGGGGCGTTCATCTCGACGCGCGGCGAGGAGCGGCGCTGTTGTTTTTCGGCGACGGCACGGTAGGACACGGATACCAGCATGAAGTTGAACACCGCCCAGCCACCGACGACGGCCAGGACGACCCGGTCACCGGGAAACATCAGCCAGCGCGCGATCAGCGCAAGGACGCCGGACAGCATGAGCAGCCAAAGTGCCGTCAGAGGCCAGTGAATCTGCGAGATGTAATCCTGTTCGAGGGTTTCATCCTTGGCGGTCACCACGAACTTGGCGGCACGCGGGCGCAACACGGTCTTGAGCACGGCACGGAACAGGTAGGGCGCCTGGGCAATTTCGTAGATTTCCGAAATCAGCGGCCAGCGATACCGCGAATAGAGCGCGTTCTGAACCAGGAAGGACACGGCCAGATAGCTGAGCATGTAGGCCATGACGTCCGGGAAGGTGGCAACGAAGATCTCGATCCCGAAGAACAGGTAGACCAGCGGCACGACGAGGTAGGTCAGCCGGATGAGCGGAAACAGCCAGAAGCTCATCGAATTGATGTAGCACAGGCGCTGTGGCAGGCGCAGACCCTTGCGGAACAACGGGTTCTTGAGCAGCAGCATCTGCATCATGCCAGTGGCCCAGCGGCCCCGCTGCTGGATGAAGGACGCGAAGGTTTCCGGCTGAAGCCCGGCGATCATGGCACGGTTCAGGTACAGGCTTTTCCAGCCGCGCGAGTGGATTTCCAGCGCGGTTTCGGCATCTTCGGTGATGGTTTCACCGGCAAAGCCGCCAACGCTGTCCAGCGCGGTACGCCGCAGCAGGGCCGCCGAGCCGCAGAAGAACGCCCCACCCCACCGGTCCAGGCCACGGTGGATCTGGGAATAGAACATCTCGTTCTCGGGGGGGCATTCGCGCGACAGGCCAAGGTTCCGCTGAATCGGATCCTGGTTGATGAAGAAGTGCGGCGTCTGCACGAGGAACAGTTTGGGGTCGTCCACGAAATAGCCGACGGTGCGCGCCAGGAAATCGCGCGAGGGGACGTGGTCGGCGTCGAACACCACCACGATATCGCCGGTCAGGTCCTCAAGCGCGGCACTCATGTTGCCGGCCTTGGCATTTTCGTTGCGCGCCCGGGTCGAATACTTGACCCCGAGTTGACGGCAGAGACGTTGCAGATCGGCGCGGCGTTTCCGCGATGCCGCTGCCAGTTCGGGGTCGGAGGATTCACAACGCTGGTCGGTGCCGCCGTCGTCGCACAGGACAACGGTGCGCTTTTCGACCGGGTAGATCATGTTCTTGGCCGCCGCCAAGGTGATGCTGAGCATCTCGATCGGTTCGTTGTAGGACGGGATCAGGATGTCGACGGTGGGCAGGTCTTCGGGCGGAACCTGCGGCGGAAAACGCCGCTGCGTCGGGTCCGCGGAAATGAACGCGTTCAGCATGAAGACAAGGATCGAATAGGTTTCGACCATGAACAGCAAGACCGCGATGATGAACGACAACGAGATCGCCGCGTCGGGCAATGTTTCGAGCAGGCGCCACAGCCAGTACCGCATCACCAGCACGGTCGACACCGCCAGCAGCAGAAAGCGCGGCACCATGTAGCGCGAAAACGGTTTGAGCAGCGCCACGAGGATGACCGCGATGATGCCGAGGAAGGCCTGCCCACTGGTCGATGTCGGGACACTGACGAGCACGGCGATCGGGATCATCATCAGACACCACAACACCATCAGCGGTGTGTTGCGGGTCTTTCCAAAAAGGAAGTTACCTTTCATCGCGCTCTCACTGTCTGCGGACTCATCAACTGCGTCACTGTCTTGGGGCCGCCAGGGGCGACAGCATCCGATTGCCACCCTGACGTTCGGCGGGCGTCGTGATGACGCCAAAGCCGATCTGACCGTCACGGATGGGCGACAGCGCCTCTTCAACCGTGCCGTACACGCAATTGCGCATCAGGACTTCCATGTTGCTGGCCCGGCCAGGCAGGACACGCGCACCACCGGACAGGCGGCGAAATGCCAGAACGCAGATGGTCTGCGTGCCGGTGCGGTATTCCTTCCAGAAATACGGCCCCAGCTGATCCTGTCCGTTCTGCAGGTTCTGGTTGCTGACCGAGGTGAAGGGCGAGGGAACCTCGCCGAAATCCTTGACCAGGTTTTCCAGTTGGAAGCGGCCCGTGCCGAAACCGTTTGCACCCTTGGTGCGCAGCCACATGAAGTTGTCGCCTTCAAGCGTGGTATCGTTGCGCAGGCCGATCAGCTGTTCTTCTTCCTGCCCAAGCTTGCGATTGATCATGATCATCGCGTTGCCCGGGGCCACCCACATCTTGTCGAGGCGCCCAATGGTATACTGGACCGTGGATTGCAGGGCATCCATCGTCACCATTCGCAGGGATGGCGAAGTGGTGCAGGCCGCAACAGCCAGGGCGCAGGCCAGAACCAGGCGCCGGGACACAGAACGAACGCGAATCGAGGAGAGTGCAGGAGTCATATGAAAGCCTTTTGAACCCACGACATGTTAACCAACCAGGCCAGACAGGTAGCCAATCTTAATGTTAACCTACTGGAAAGAGTCTTGAAATTCGGGGGGTTCAGAGGCCATCGAAAACCGGGCACCGTTGCGCAAATACCGCGTGGGATGCCTGGGGTTTACGGCTCGGATCGGCCCCAAGGGGCCGAATAATGCGTGCAAGATCATCGTGTTCCCTATCTCATACCGCCCTTGGACGTATAATTTACGCCGCAGGCGCTCCTCCACCTGACCCGAAAAAGGCCAAGGCAGGAGTCGTCAAAATTTTTTCAGTCTTAGTCTACCCTATGCACCCTGAGCTGCCGTTGGCCGACATGCCCGGATACTTTTTGTTAGGTATAAATGAATAGAAAATTTCAGATATTGGAAGCCCTGAATTCAAAAACATTAAAAAACCTTCGACGATGTGCAGATTCGCTACAGTTCCGTTAGGTCACTTTTTCACGCCTGTCGCCCGCCCACCCCGAGCCGCAAGTCGTGGGCAGAACGGCGCGGTCCGACGGCAGGTCACGGCCAGCCAGGATCGAGCCCCGCGCGAGGCGGAATGATCGCGGCCCTGCCCGCCAGACATCGACGGAGAACAACCTATACGAGAACAATCTCGGCGAGAATCGACGCTGAAGTCTCCGCAACCTCCGGCACCGAAAAATTGCGGGACGGTATTCAAAGCAGTTTGGAAAAGCCCTCTGGTCTGCATGCGTCAGGATAGGCGGCAAACGCTACCGCAACCTTTGCGCGCAATGAGTGCGCCAAGAGGTGCCTGGACGGTGAACATGCCCACCGCCACGTGTTCGAAACAGGCGTTTTGAAAGGCATTTGCTGACAACAGCATCTGCACAAATGTTTCAGAGGAGAAAACTTTCCCCCCAACCCTTGCATCGCGGGTAAAACATGGGTTTACCTCGACCAAGGTGCCGGGAAGACCGCGAATTATCGCCGCGTTTTCCAGAATATTTCAATTGGGTAAACGATACACTTGTTTTGAAACATGGTAGGTTACCAGTCGCCAGAACAATCAATAGTGTAGGGTCCGACGCACTGACATGCGGTATTGGCGCATGTTGCCGAGGGCAAGCCACCCTGCGTTCCATCGAAAGCCGCGATCGTGCAGAAAGCCGTGCCTGAAAACATGATAATGGCGCGAGAAAGCCTTCTTGGGCGGCTCATGCGACTCGCCCTTAGCGCGACCAGCGACAGCATGGATCGGTCTGCGGGATCCGCCCTGAGGCTGCTGTGCGATTTCTATGATGCCGAGGGTGCCGTGCTGTATGATTGCACCGCCGACGGCGGGCTGAGCCGCGCGCATGAATGGCTGGCGCAGGATCGTGCACCCGCCGATGGCTATCCCAAACGCATCGACGCTGCCGAAGCGTCTGAGGTGATCGCGGCCATTTCCGACGGTCGGAGCCAGCGGATTTTGACCCGATCATCAACCGAATCGGCCCGCGCGCCGGGTGCCGAAACCACGTTGGTGGTGCCGATTCTGGGCAAGGACAGCCTTTCAGGTGTGCTGAACATCGTCGCGCCGCGACGCGATCTGACCCCGGAAGAGGACGAGCCGGGGCTGCTGGCCATCGCGTCGGACCTGTTGCTGACGATGACGCAGCAATCCATGCCGCGTGCGCCCGCCCCCGGCAACGGCGACACAGATGTGCCGGATGAAATCCGCAATGCCGCGCTGTGGGCCATGCCCGACCTGATCTTTGAGCTGGACAGCGAGGGGCGCTTCTGCCGGATCATTTCGCCGGACACCCCGAAGGGACAGGATGCGCCCGCGAACACCATCGGGGTGATGCCGGAGGATGTGCTGCCGGCCGACGTGGCGCGGGACCTGCGCGGATACATGAAGGACATCGACGCCCACGACCGCGTGCAGGGCCGCATCCAGCGCGTGTCGGGACGCAAGAAAAACCTGTGGTACGAAGTTTCGGGGACGCATTGTGCCCCCCGCCACCGCGGCGAGGCCCTGGGATATCTGCTGGTCATGCGCGACATCACGGCGCGGATCGAGGGCGAGGCCGAGCTGAAGCGGCTGGGGCGGATTGTCGAGCTGATCACCAACCTCGTGATCATCGTCGACACCGGCGGCAGTGTGGTGTGGACCAACGAAGCCTTTGAGCGCCACACCGGGCACGACATCGACAGCATTCGCGGCCACGATTTCGGCCAGCTGGTGACCGGCCCGGACTCCGACGCGGCAATCAGTACCAGGCTGAGCGAGGCGATGAGCGACGCACGCGGATGCGAGGGTGAAGACGTCAATTACGCCAGGGACGGCACCCCCTATTGGGTGACGTTCAACATGCAGCCGCTGAACGATTCCCGCGGAAAGCTGTCGGGGTTCGTCTATGTCGAGACCGTCATCACGCGTCAGCGCAAGCTGGAGATCGCCCTGCGCAAGGAGCGTGACTTTCTGTCGACCCTGACCGAGACCAGCGTGTCCGCGATCATCGTTTGCAACGCGCAAGGCAAGTGCATCTTTGCCAACAGCGAAGCCAAGCACATGCTGGCGACCTTTCCCCCGGAGGCACGCGACGATGTCGCGGCCTGGCCCCTGCAACAGGTCTATCCCGACCCTGTCCTGGGCGCGGTCCTGCCGTTTTCGCGGGTCGCCCGCAGCACACAAGCGGTCCGCAACCTGACCTATTCCATGCGGGTGCCCGGCAGGCCGCGCCGGATCTATTCTGTGAATGCCGCGCCGCTGGATTCTGCCAGCCGGTATTCCGACGCGACGGCCACCGACGCGCGCGACGGCGAGCCGGGTGACCCCAGGGCGCAGGTCGTGGTCACGTTGACGGACGTCACGGCGCAGTTCGAGGCCGACGAGGCCAAGAGGCAGACCGCCGCAAAGGTCTTGCATGACGCCAACCACGACCTGCTGACCGATCTGCCGAACCGGCGCAATTTCAATACCAAGCTGGCGCGCGCGCTGGCCTCCACGTCGGTCGATGTTGGCGACATTCACGTGCTGGTCATCGACATGGACAACTTCAAGCGTATCCGCACCGTGCTGGGCCAATCGGTGGGCGATGCGATGATCCGCCTGATCGCCGATCGCATCCACGATGCCCTGGGCGGCAGCGACCGTCTGGCGCGGACCGACAGTGATTGTTTCGTGGCCTTCGTCATCTCAGAAGATCCACGGCGCGCGGCGGAGCTGGCGACGCGGATCTGCCAGGCCATTTCAGAGCCATGCGACCTGCAGCAGATGACGGTATATGCCACCGCAAGTATCGGTATCAGCCGGATGAAGGAGCGCGCCGTCTCGGCCGAGGTGCTGGTCCGCCAGGCGGAGCTGGCCATCGAGACGGCCAAGGCCGCAGGTGGCAACCGATACGCGCATTATTCGCCGGGCATGGAAATCCGCATCTCGCGCAGCAGCGAGATCGTTCAGGCGTTGCGTCTGGCGCTGCGCAAGGATCAGTTCGAACTGGCCTTTCAGCCGAAATTCTCGCTCGAGGACGGCTATCGCCTTGTCGGGGCCGAAGCCCTGCTGCGCCTGCATTCGTCGCGGTTGGGCTGGGTCGGGCCGGACGAATTCATTCTGGTCGCGGAAACGGCGGGCATGATCTCGGAGATCGACTTTCATGTCATGGCGCTGTTTGCGCGCCAGATGGGCGACTGGCGGCGGCGCGGGCACCGGTTTCCCGCCAGCCTGAACCTGTCACCGCGCAGTTTCGAGAACCCCACGCTGGCGCAGCGGTTTTTGCAGATGCTGGCCGAAGAAGGTGTGGCGCCCGGCGATGTGACCGTCGAGATCACCGAAACGTCGCTGGTGTCCACCTCGGGCAACGCCTTGGCCAATATCGACGATTTTCGGCGCGGTGGCATCCACATCTCGGTCGACGACTTTGGCACGGGCTATTCATCGCTGAGCTATCTTCAGCGCCTGATTGCCACCGAGGTCAAGATCGACAAGAGCTTTATCCAGCCGCTGACCGGCCCCGTCCCCACCCCAGAAACCGAAGTTCTGCTGCGCGCGATCCTGACGCTGGCGCAGTCCTTCGGGCTGAAGACCGTGGCGGAAGGTGTCGAGACATTGGACCAGATGCAATGGTTGAAAAAAGCCGGATGCGCGATGATCCAGGGATACCTGGGCGGGCGGGCCGTGCCGCCGGAGGTGTTCGAACAGACCCACCTTGTACGTGGTGCGATGCTGCTGCCCTGAAGGCTTGGCGCCTCTGCCGGTGTTTTTTCCGCCGGGTCGCGGGGCCGAAAGGCGCGGGTGACATTGGCATCGCCATCCCGACATGGCATGAACGGGCCAAGACGTCGTTCACCGTCGGGCGCCATGCGTTACGCTTGTCGCCGGTCGATTTACGTAGAATATTCGCGGCAGAGTAAGCGGCATCAACCCCGAACGGAGTGCCGCGTTTCCCGGAGGAGAGGTGCCATGCAAAGCGCACTGCTGGTCGTTCAGGGCCTTGGACTTATGGCGCTGCTGACGATCGCATTCAGTGTCGTGCACGGGCAGAGCTGGCCGCGCGGTTTGCGCCATGCGGTTCTGGGGCTGTGTTTCGGGCTGGGCGCGATCCTGTCGATGATGCAGCCGATTCCCGTTGCACCGGGCATGCTGGTGGATACGCGGAACCTGTTCATCGGATTCGCCGGCGCCTTTATCGGGCCTGTCGGGGCCATCGTGGCGCTGGCGGCGGCGGCCATTGCGCGGATCACCATTGGTGGGGCGGGCCTGGGCCTGGGCCTGATTTCGATGACCACGGTGGCCTGTGTCGGGACGCTGTGGGGGCTGCGCCGGCTGCGCCCGCCGATCATGACACTGATGCACTGCGTGCTGATGGGGGTCAGTTTCTCGATCACGCTGGTGATCGGGCTGATCGCGCTGCGGGGCGAGGCATTGCAGAACTTCCTGCCGATCATCCCCTTTATCCTGATGTTCAACGTGGGCGGATCGGTCGTTTTCGGGATGCTGTTCGAACGGGAGCGGCGCAGCGCGCGTCGGGAACGGCAGTTGCAGAATGACGCCCAGCTGGATCCGCTGACGGCCGCCTACAATCGTCGCGGGCTGGACCGTCTGTATTCCGATGTCATGTACATGAATGAAAACTTCGGGCGCGGTCTGTTGCTGATCGATCTGGATCATTTCAAGAAGATCAACGACACCTGCGGCCATGCCTTTGGCGACGAGGTGCTGCGCGCCTCGACAAAGGCGATCCAGTCGTCGGTGCGGGGGGGCGACGTCGTCGCGCGGATCGGTGGCGAGGAATTCGTGGTGCTGCTGCCCGACGTGACGCAAGAAAACGCCCGCCGCATCGGCGAGCGCATCCGCAGCGCCATCCGCAAGGCTGCAGGGGTTGACGGTGTGACGATCACGGCCAGCGTCGGGGCGTCCTACTGGCAACATGGCGGCAGGTCCTTGGATGCCGCGCTGAAGGCGGCAGATGGCTCGATGTACGAGGCGAAACGCCAGGGACGGGATCGCATGGTGTTCCCCGAAAGCGATCTGCACCCGCGATGAGCGGTGACGCCTGGCCGGTCCCTGCCCGCGTGTCCGCATGTTTCGGGCACGGGCTGAGCACGTCCTGGGCAAGGGCTGGGCATTGCGCAAGCGTTTCCAGCGGCCCGGCCCTGTTGCGGCTTTTCATTCCTGTGCGGTCTGGTCAGTGTTGATCTGAGCGGTGCCGCGATGCGGCGCGGATCTTTGCCCGTCCTATGGCAATCCTTCGCCGGTCGTTCACCGATCGAAATCGCGCGCAATGCGGTCGGGCGGTGCCATTCGAACCCGTCCGAATGGCCCATCCGCCCGACGTATCACGGCAGTTTGTTGCAGAGTTTTTTCGTTTTTAGCCAGTGCAAGAGTAGTCGCCCATGCCCCTAGACATCACGTCCGATCGCCAATTGGCCCGCCGTCTGACATTCGGTTACACTGCGGGGTTGTTCATCATCGCCCTGCTGTCGATTTCCGTGCATTTCCTGCTGGATTCCGTCATCGCGCAGCAACGCGACTTTGGCACGGTGGTCAATGTCGCCGGACGCCAGCGGATGCTGAGCCAGCGCGTGGCCCTGTTGGCCGGGGCACAGCAGATTGCCGGGTCAGGGGACAAGGCCGCGCTGGAAAGCGCCATCGACCTGATGGAGCGGTCCCAGGATGCCCTGCTGCGAGGCGGCGACATGAACATCAATCACACGCTGTCCGACCGGGCGCGCGCCTATTACCTCGACGGTCCCGAAGCGCTGGACCCGCAGGTCCGCCGATACATCGCCGCCGCACGCACGCTGCTGGCCGCAGACACCAACGCAGACGACGCATCGGCGGCCCGCGACCTCATCCAGCGCACGGCCCGCGCGGAGCTGCTGAGCGCGCTGGATGGCGCCGTGACAATTTTCGAGCAGGAGGCCAACGCCCGTGTCGAGGGACTGCGCAACGCCCAGCGCACCGTTCTGCTGATCCTGCTGTTCGCCGTCGTGCTGGAGGCGCTGTTCATTTTTCGCCCGATGGTGCGGCTGGTCAGCAGGTACACGAGGAACCTGTACGAAATGGCGACGCGGGACGGTCTGACGGGTCTGTCGAACCGTCGCCATTTCATGGAAAACGCGGATCGGCAGTTCAAGATCGCGAAGCGCGACGAAGCGCCCCTGGCGGCAATGATTCTGGACCTGGATCATTTCAAGCAGATCAACGACGTGCACGGCCACCACGCCGGGGATGACATCCTGAGGTTCTTTTCACGGCAGGTCCGGGTTGTCCTGCGCAGCGGTGATATATGCGGACGTACCGGCGGAGAAGAATTTGCCGTCGTCGTCCCGAATGTCACGGATACCATGGCCCAGGACATCGCAGAACGGATCTGCGCCGTCACCGCATCGGCCGAGGTCGAAGGCCAGCCCCCCGTCACCGTCAGCATCGGCGTCGCCATGTTGGACGAGATGGACCGTAGCCTGGAAGATTTGCTGCGCCGGGCCGATGCCGCCCTCTATCGGGCCAAGCAAGCCGGGCGCAATCGCGCCGCCGTCTAAGCCTGGCATGGCCCGCACGCCCTGCCCAGCCTGGCGGCTCAAGCTGCGTTTGTCCGGCGAGATGCGCGCGGGGTGCGATGGAGTGCACGGCTTCACCAGCGTTACGGATGCGGCGCCGGATAACCGGACGGGGCGCGGAGCCATACGCGCAACGCATATCCGGCATGAATGCCCCGTGGCTTACTGTCATGTTCCGACCGGCAGGCGTATAGCCGAATATAAGGGGCATATTACAGCTTTTCCTTGAAAAACTGTCGCCTAGCAGCCCCCTTTAGTTGAAAACACATGGAGTACCCCGGAATGTTAGCACAGCTTGGCGGACTTATTTCCGCACTGCTGGGGGCCGCAATCCTCTATTATGGTGGGCAGCTTGCCCTGGCCGGAGGAAGCCTCTTTTACGTCATCATGGCAGTGGGCCTGCTGATCGCCGGCCTGCAATTGATGCGCCGGCGTCAGAACGGTCTGTGGATCTATGCCCTGACCCTTGTCCTGTCGTTCATCTGGACCCTTTACGAAGTCGGCTTCGACAAATGGCAGTGGATCCCGAGGGGGGCGCTGATCGTCTTTCTTGGCCTGCTCCTGTGTCTGCCGCCGGTCGTCAAGAGCCTGCGCGATCTGCCTGCCCGCACCTGGAAACCCGCCGCCACCAGCGGCCCGTTCGTGCTGCGCGCCGTTGTTGCGGTGATCGTGGTGCTGGGCGTCGTGTCGTGGTTCATCGACCCCATCGTCAAGGACGGAACGCTGGTCGCTGCCGGTGACGCGGCGGACACCGAGGTTGACCCGAGTGGCGTGCCCTACCCGGCCGACGACTGGGTCGCCTATGGCGGCACCAACCTGGGTCAGCGCTATTCGGCGCTGAAGGACATCAACACCGACAACGTGTCGGGGCTGAAGGTCGCGTGGGAACACCACACCGGCGACCTGCGTGTCGCGGATGAGGATTCCGGCGAATACACCTTCGAGGCGACACCGATCAAGGTGAACGACCTGCTGTATTTCTGCACGCCGCACAACATCATCCAGGCGTTGAACCCGGAAACCGGTGAAATGGTCTGGTCGTTCAACCCGAACATGGAACGCGACCCGCAGTACCAGCACCAGACCTGCCGCGGCGTATCCTACAGCGACAGTTCCGCCTATGCCGCGCCTGCCGACACCGATCCGGCCAAGGCACAAGCCATTGCGGATGCCGTGGCCGAATGCCCGCGTCGCATCGTCGCCTCGTCGGTTGATGCACGTCTGTATACGGTCAATGCCGATACCGGCGAACTTTGCACCAGCTTTGGCGACAACGGCTATGTCGACCTGAAGGCGCAGATGCCCAACCTTGAGCGCGCCACATATCAGCAAACCTCGGCCCCGCTGGTGACGCAGGATCTGATCATCCTGGGCAGCGCGATCGCGGACAACTACTATGAGAACAACCCCTCGGGTGTGATCCGTGCCTATGACGTGCGCACCGGCGAAGTTGTCTGGAAATTCGACGCCAAGAAACCGGACGAGACCGACCCGCTGCAACCCGGAGAGCTGTACGAGCCGAACTCGGCCGTGGCCTGGACGCAACTGTCGGCCGATGAAGGCCTGGGCATGGTCTACGTGCCCTTCGGCAACGCCTCGCCCGACCAGGTCGGCATCAGCCGCACCCCTATCGAGGAGGAAATGGTCGACTCGCTTGCCGCGCTGGACATCAAGACCGGCCGGATGATCTGGCACTTCCAGACCACCAAGCACGATCTGTGGGATCGCGATATCCCGTCGCAGCCGGTCCTGCTGAGCCTGCCCAAGGGCGGCGAAGACGTGCCAGCGATCCTGATTCCGACCAAGATCGGCAACGTCTGGGTTTTGGACCGCCGCACTGGCGACCCGATCCTGCCCGTGACCGAGATGAAGGTTTCGACCGACACCGATATTCCGGGCGAGGACCTGTCCCCCGTGCAACCGATGTCGTCGTTAACCTTTACCCCGGCGCCGCTGACCGAAGCCGACATGTGGGGCGCAACACCGTTCGACCAGATCCAGTGCCGCCTGGATTATCGTTCGATCCGCTATGACGGCAACCCGTTCACCCCGCCGACCTTGGATGGGTCTCTGGTCTGGCCGGGCAACATCGGTGTGTTCAACTGGGGATCCGTCGCGGTTGATCCGGTCAATCACTGGATGATCGCGACGCCGCAATATCTTGGCTACCGTTACCAGCTGTTCCCCCGTCCCGAAGGCGAATATGACAAGCGCATGTTTTCCAAGGGCGGCGTGTCGGGTGAATCCAAGCCGGGCAACGAAAACCTTGGCGGGCCCTACGCCGTGTCGATCAAGCACCTGCGTTCGGGCCTGCAGGCCCCCTGTAACGCCCCGCCATGGGGTGTGCGAGTGGGTGTCGACCTGACCGATGGCAGCACCGCATGGAAGTATCGCAACGGCACTGTCGCAGGTCAGAAGTTCGCGGGCATCAAGTTTCCGCTTCCGCTGGAAATGGGGATGCTGGCACATGGTGGCCAATTGACGACCGCCGGCGGCCTGGCCTTCAGCGGCGCAGCCCTGGATGACACGATCCGCGGCTATGACATGACGTCGGGCGCGGTCCTGTGGAAACACCATCTGCCAGCCGGCGGACAGGCGACGCCGATGACCTACCGTGACAAGAACGGCAAGCAATACATCGTCATTGCTGCCGGTGGGCACGGATCGCTTGGCACGACGCCGGGTGACTCGGTCATCGCCTATGCGCTCGACTAACCTCGGGCCGGATGTGTGAAATGAGAAACGGCGCGCAAAGTTCTGCGCGCCGTTTTCGTTTGCAACAAGGTCGTCCTGTCAGGGTGCGGCGGCGCGGTGCAAAGCCTCGGAAATAGTGGCAAGGGTCGGGTAGAACGCGGCATCCTTGCGTCGCGCGCTGCCCTGGCTCGGCAGCTCAGGCAAAAATTCCTGCCAGATCCGCCCCGGCTGCGCCTGCATCAGCAGGATGCGGTCCCCGAGGATCAGTGCCTCGTCAACGGAGTGGGTCACGGCAATCAGCGCGCTGCCCTCTTCGCTGGCTTGGGCGAGGACAACATCCTGCATCTGTTCCCGCGCCAGCGGATCGAGGTTTGCGAAGGGTTCGTCCAGCAGCAGCAAGGGCGCCTGCATCGCCAGTGCCCTGGCCAGGGCCAACCTTTGCCGCTGACCGCCCGAGAGGTCATCGGGCCAGTCACCAGCCCGTTCCGCGATGCCCATGCGCGCTAGCAGCGCCGCGACGCGGGCCGCGCGGGCCGACCGTGGCAGATGCGCCAGAACGATCGAAATATTCTCTTCCACCCGCCGCCAGGGCAGCAGGCGCGGTGACTGGAAGATCACCGCGCTGTTCGTGCCGGGGGCGGGGTTTGCGCCTAGCAGCGTGATCTGCCCCGTCTGCACGGGGATGAGCCCCGCAATCAGGCGCAGCAGCGTGGTCTTGCCACAGCCCGATGGGCCGAGGATCGCAACACGCTCGCCTCGGTTCAGCGCAAAGGAGACGTCCTGCAACGCCGGGCGCGCGTCAAAGCCATGACCCAGGCCGGAAACAGAGAGCAGAATATCGTTCAACGGCTGACCTTGTCACCCAGCTGGGAGGTGCCGATTTTCGCCAGAACGGCATCCATCGGTGCGAAGTCTGCCCAATCCTCGATCTCGACCCGGAATGGCGTGTCCTCTCCGTTCTCGCGTTTGTAGGTGTGTTGCGTGCTGCGCGCTGAATACAACAGTTCGTCGAACTGGAACCCGCCATTCACCGTCCAGCTTTCCTTGTAGGTCTGCGCCAGGGTTTGCAGAGTTTCGCGTGACACGTCGGGACGGGCCGCTGCCATGTCGTCGACCCATTTTTCAGGATGCGCGGCGTAGTCGCGTGCGGCCACTGTCAGTGCCTCCAGCACCTTTTTCACATCGTCGCCGCGTGTTTCAAGCGTTTCGCGATTTACCACGTCGACCTTGCTGACCAGGGGTACCTGCTTGAAAAAGCCCGCGACATCCACAAGCAACGTGAAGCGGTCATGATCCGGCATCGCCAGAAAGCTGCCGATCGACATGGTCGTCGCGTCGATGCGCCCTGCCATCAGCGCCTGCGCCCGCGTCGATGGGCCGCCCAGCGGCACCAGCTTGAGCGTGTCGACATTGACCCCGAGGTTTTCAAGCACCCGGCTGGACAGGTCGTGATCCAGGCTGCGCAAACGGCCGATGCCGTAGACCGCGCCGGGCAGGTCGGCAAGCGTCAGATCCTTGCGACCCGCGATGACAAAGGGAATTGCCTTGTCGGTGGAATGGACGGCGATCACGTCTTCGACCCCTTCGCGATGCAGCGAAATGACACTGTCGAGAGATATGTTCGCCATGTCGCCCTGCCCGGCCCGCAGCGCCGCAACCGCCATCGGTGTCTGGGCCGCCGGGACCAGCGTGACCTGCACACCGGCCCGATCGAAATACCCCTCTCTGGCACTGAGGTAGAGCAGCGAGTTCGGCACCAGAGGGGTTTCGGTGCTGGTCACGATAATGCGAAACGGGTCGGCCTGCCCGGCCGTTGCAAGTACGGCAAGGCCAAGGCCAAGGGACAGTTTCCTGAGGAGAGAGAGCATGGAATTCCTTTTGAGGTGAAGCGGCTAATACGTCAGCCGTTGTCTGTGCGCGGGTGGGATGAGGCGACGCTCGGCCCAAGTCAGAAAGCCTGTCGTCAGGGCCCCGATCGCGGAATAGGTCAGGACCACGGCAAAATAGCTGTCCATCCGGTAACTGTTGCCGAAGCCCTGCAATAGCGCCCCGAGGCCGGTCATCGCCGTATAAAGGTCCGCGATGGCGGATGCGACCAAGCCGGCCATTGCCGCCAGCCGCAGCCCCGCCATGACCGAAGGCAGCGCCGAGGGCGCATAGACATGCCGCAACCGCGCGCCGCGCGTCAGCGCGTAGGCGCGGGCCATTTCCAGCAAGTCTGGATCTGTTGCCTGAACACCGGCCTGCGTATTGATTGTGACCGGCATCACGGCGGCCAGGAACACGATCAGAACCTTTGCCTGGCAATCAAGACCCACGAGCAGGATGATCAACGGGATCAGCGCCACCACCGGGGTCGCCGCCAGCCCGTGCAGGTAAGGCGCGCTGGTGCGGCCCAGGGTGCGAAACCGGCCCAGCAGATACCCAAGGGGGATTCCGACCAACGCAGCAAGGCCCAACCCGCCGAAGTAGACCGACACCGTGGACCAGATCGCCAGCGGGAAATCCTGTCTGTCATCCATCAGCAGCAGGAAAAAAGCGCGGATCGTCAGGTATGGGCCGGCGACAAAACCAGCCGGTGCAAGCCCGGCCAGCGCGGACCAGCCCCACAGCAGCGCCGGCAGCAAGGCAAGACGCAGCCAGATGTAGGCCGGGATGCGCGCGATCCAGTCGAGGTCGGCGGCGGCCCGGCGTATTTCCCCCCTCGCCCTGGCAAGCCAGCCGGGGCGGCGCGATTTCTGGATCTTGCGTGTCATGCTGCGTATATGTCCGCGACGGTGGCACGACAGGGGTGCCATCAAATGCTGTGCCAGCGCTTAGCAGCAATGAAAATCAGGGAAAAGCCCCAGACCCGCGAATGTGATCACAACCGGGTGCGCGGGGCGATACCCACCGTAGTTTCCGGGGCGCGCCGGCGCCTCGGGATGCCGAGGATCACGTGACCAGGCGCCGAGGCCTGCGGCAAGACCGGGCATTGTCAGAGTGATGGGCGCCAGCCTGCGATCTGTCGACGGTGCCATTTGTCGCGCGATGCGCTCATGAGAGTGAACTTGCCCCTCCCGCGCGGATCGTTGCCATGGTCGGCAGGCGCGACGAGGCGTTCCGGCGTGGGGATCGATCAACAGGGAGGAGCCGCCGCCCCGGCCCGAGCTTGAAAACCTGCACCAAATCCAGATCGCTCTTGGGCACGACGCGCAGGCTTGAGAAAATGCCGGTCATCACCGAAGAGTGCGTGACGACGGCGATGTCGATCACGCCATATTCGACCAGCGTGTCGGCACGATGGCGCGGGTGGCCGCCACTTGCAGTTGGATATGACCCAGGCTGAGACTGGCTTTTCAGCGCGACTTGCTGTTGCAGAGAATTCCGGCTGTCGGGCGGGGAGACGGCAATGGTCTTGCCCTGACACGGCAACGTCGAATGCCATCAGATCCCCCGCATCCCAGCAGTCACCGGAAAGCGAAGGTTGTCGCGCCCCGACTTCGCCCGCAACGGCCCCGCATCCTGAAAGACCAATCCGACAGGCAGAGACATGTTGATGGCAGCAAGCCAGGTTGATCCGCCCAAGACGTCGTGCACGGCGGTAAACAGGCAATATTCTCACTTATTAGACAATGCGCTAATGTATGTAGAGAATCCTGCAAAAACTGCACATTTTTTCCGCGATCCGTCGACGCGCCCGAAAATCCCCGACGCGCAAAATCGCCAATTCCCTCTTTAAATAAATCAGAATCAGCACGTAGCGCCTTGTTTTCTGGATATCTCTGGATTGCGGTTGTTGCTGACGCGTGATTGGATCAATCCTGAGACGAGGCGAATTTGCCGCAAAACGCACAACCGGGCGCAGCACGAAAGATCCGGATGCCTCGCCCGGCGGGGTGACAGCAGAAAGAGGTTGCGGTGACGCAAGACAGCAAGGTGAATTTTGTCGAGGTCGGCGCGCGGCTGAGGGCACACCGATTGGGGCGCTCGATCTCTCCCGAAGATCTGGCGAAGCGGCTCAGCATCTCGCGTGCAGCGCTTTATCGTGCAGAAAAGGGCGAGATCGCCAAGATCGAGATGCTGACCGCCATCGCCGAGGAACTGCACGTCTCCCTGCCGACATTGCTGGGGGTGGGGATCGAATACGTCTCGAATGCGATCAGCTTTTTCGAACGCATGCGCCAGCTGGAAGAGGACAGCGAACAGATTATCGGCCTCTTCAGCCCGATTTCCTACCTCGTCACAACCGGGCAATACGACATCGTCCTGGCAGATGTCCTGCGAGAGTCGACGGGCGACGCCCCGTCTGCCGACATTGATATGGTCCTGTCGATACTGGCCAAACGCAAAGCCCGCTTTGCGCAACGCCGTCCTCTCCTCGCCTCGATCATCTCGGATTCCGATCTGGAGAAGTTCCTGCGTGATGGTTTGGAGGGGCGCATGGACCTGGACGAAGACACCAGATCACAGCGTCGCCGATTGGCCCTGGCAGAAGTCCGGCATATCGTGTCGATGCTGCGCGCGCCCGACATCGGCATCCAGATCGGTGTTGCACGCGAACCGATTCCATCCACCTCGTTTCAGATCATCCGCAAGGGCGCGACCTCGACCCTGACGATCAGCCCGTTCAGGCTGGGCCATAACCCGAACATCCGCGTCGGGGTCGGCCTGATCACCGCCGCCCCCGAGGCACTGGAGCTGCACGAAGAGATCGCGCAACGTCTTTGGGCGACCTCGCTCAAGGATATGGAAGCGGCCGAGCACGTCGAATCACTGATTGCCCGGCACGGTATTGTCTGACATCACTTGCGCACAAATAATCATCGCAGCGGCCCGCGCGGAAAAGCAATTTCGGCAAAAGTCTCATTTTTGAGATTATTCCATTGACCCCACGGCCGAGGCAGGAAACCTTACTCCCATCACATCAAAAAAGTGACTCAGGGAGCATTTCATGAAATCCAACTTCATCCTCGCAGCTTTGACCGCCATGGGCCTAGGTGCAGCGGCACCTGCGATGGCAGCAGAATACGTCGCCAAGATCGGACACCTGGAAAGCACGCAGCAAAGCCGCCACGTCTTTCTGGAAAAGGTCGGTGACCTGGTTGCCGAACGCACGGGTGGCGAAGTCACCTTCCAGATTTTCCCGCAAGGCCAGCTGGGCGACCAGCGCCAGATGAACGAAGGTGTACAGCTTGGCACGCTTGAGGCGACCGTCGCACCTGCGGCTTTCCTCGGCGGTTTCAATCCGATGGTTTCGATCCTCGACATTCCCTACCTGATCCCCGAAGACGCGGATGCCGCCGCAGAACTGCGCGATGGCCCCTTCGGCCAGGCGTTGCTCGACAGCTTTTCCGACAAGGGCATGATCGCGATCGACCTCTGGCCCAACGGCAAGAAGCAGTTCACCTCGAACGATCCGATCGACACTCTGGCCGATTTCAAGGGTCAGAAGTTCCGCGTCATGGACAGCTCGATCCTGATCGAACAGTTCAATGCCCTCGGCGCCTCGGCCATCGCCCTGCCCTTTGGTGAGCTCTACACCTCGTTGCAGACCGGCGTTGTCGATGGCGAGGAAAACCCGCTCGACACCATCAAGGCGATGAAATTCTACGAAGTTCAGAAGAACCTTGTCGTGTCGGACCACGGCGCGATGGAAGACGTGATCCTGTTCAACCCGACATTCTGGAACAGCCTGCCGGAAAAGGATCAGACAATCATCAAGGATGCCTTTGCAGAAGTCATCCCCGAGCTGACAGCCCACAAGGCCGCAGCCGTCGAGGCCGCGCTGGAAACCATCAAGGAGTCCGGCACCAACGTGCGGGTCGCGGATGAGGCAGAGCGTGCCGAACTGCGTGACGTGATGTTCGGCCCGGCCTCGGACGCCTACGTCAAGAAAACCGGCGATGCCGGCCAGGCCCTGCTGGACACCTACCAGCAAGCCTACGACGCGCTGAAGTAAACGACGATTGGGCCTGCCCCCCGGCGGGCGGGCCCTGCCCCGGCTGACACCGGGCGACGAAACCCGTGAAGGATTCCACCCGATGAAAGCCCTCCACCTGTTGCGGACGATCGAGCGTTGCGTGCTTGTCGCTCTCTTCCTGACCATGGTGCTGCTCTATTGCGGCTCGGTCCTGACGCGCGAAATCGGCGGCACGTTTGCCAGCCAGTTCGCCTGGATCGAAGAAGCCGTTCGGCTGATGAACCTGTTCCTCGTCTTCCTGGCCCTTGGTCTGGCGCTGGAACGCGGCAAACATGTCGGGATCACCAATTTCCGGGACCGCCTGCCACCCCGCCTGATGCGGCTGGTGTGCGCCCTGATCGATATCGTGGGGGTGTGCTTCAGCCTCTACCTGGCCTGGCTCGCGGTCGAACTGGTTCAATTCGTTCTGAAAAGCGGGCAGCGTTCGCCCACCCTCGATGTGCCGATGGGCCTGATCTACCTCGCGCCCGTCATCGGCTTTGTCCTGCTGGCGCTGCGCTATGGCCTGAGCCTTTTTGGCGTCTTTGACCGATTTGTCACCCCGGAGGCCGCAGAATGATCGTTGCGCTTATCGTCCTGCTCGCGGTTGTGCTGCTGGCCACGGGGTTTGAGATGCTGTTGGTGTTGGGCCTGCCGGCCCTGGCCTACAAACAGGCGTTCTGGGCACAGCTGCCCGATGCCGCCGTGGTGCAAAAAATCGTCGGCGGCATCGACCATACGACGCTGCTGGCCATTCCCTTCTTTATCTTTGCCGCCAACCTGATGGGGTCCGGCCAGATCGCCCGCCAGCTGGTCGGCGTGATCAAGGCGTTGCTGGGTCACACCCGTGGTGGCATGGGTCACGTCGTGGTCGGTGGCAGCATGGCCTTCGGATCAGTCTCAGGGTCTGCGCCTGCGACCGTCGCCGCCCTGGGCCGCATGGTCTATCCCGAGATGCGCGCCGCAGGCTATTCCGAGAGGTTCAGCCTGGGCCTGCTGGTCGCCTCTGCCGAGACCGCACTGCTGATCCCGCCCTCGATCACGCTGATCGTCTATGGCTGGATCACCGGCACGTCGATTTCCAAGCTGTTTGCGGGCGGCCTTGCCGTCGGTATCGTGTTGGCCATCGCGTTTTCGATCTTCGTCCATTTCCAGGCCCGCCGCGACGGGGTGGTGCCCAGCCCCCGCATGGGTTGGGCCGCCCGCCTGCGCGCGATGTGGGAGGCGAAATGGGCCCTCGGGATGCCCGTCATCATCCTTGGCGGCATCTATTCCGGCGTCATCACCCCGACCGAGGCCGCCGCTGTCAGCGTGCTTTACGCGATCATCGTCGAAATGGTGGTGTTTCGCAGCCTCAGCTGGTCCGGCCTGTTTCGCATCACCGAGGACAGCGCGATCAACACCGCAATCATCTTCGTACTGCTGGCAATGGGCGGGCTGATCTCGTTCTTCGTCACGCTGGCGCAGGTGCCCAACGAGATCATCAGCCTGCTGGGACACCTCGACGCCGGGCGCATCACCTTTCTGATCGTCGTGAACATCTGCTTCTTCATCGCAGGCATGTTCGTCGATCCGAACTCGACCCTCCTGGTGCTGGTGCCGCCGCTCTACCCTGTCGCGCTCAGCTTTGGCATTGATCCTGTGCACTTTGGCATGATCGTCACGCTGAACGTCTGCCTGGGGATGATCACGCCTCCCTTCGGCCTCGACATCTTTGTCGCCTCCTCGACGCTGGGCAAGCCTGTCGCCGCGATCATCCGAGGCGTGTGGCCCTTTGTGCTGCTGAACCTGATCGTGCTGCTGCTGATCACCTACATTCCCCAGATTTCACTTTTCGTGCCTCGGCTGATCTTCGGCTGAGAAAGGCTTCTTCCATGACTGTGCATCCAACCGTCCTGTCCGTCCCGGCGCCGCCGGGTGTCATACCCCGTTGCGCCGAGGCACGGACCCGCGTCGTTTCAAATACGCCCGTCAACGGCGAATATCGCCTGTTGACCCTCGACGCCCCGGCCGAGGTTCTGGCCTGTCATCCCGGCCAGTTCTTTCAGTTGCTGTGCCCGGAACCCGACGGCGAACACCCCTTTCTGCGACGCCCGATGAGCATCTACGGCTATGATGCCGACGCAGGACAGTTGCAGTTTCTCTATAAGGTCACGGGTGCTGGCACGCGCGGTCTCGCGACGCTGAAGCCCGACGACGGACTGAATGTGCTGGGCCCGCTTGGTCAGGGCTTTACCATGCCCGAAAACCGCCAGAATCTGCTTTTGCTGGCGCGTGGCGTCGGCTTGGCCACGCTGGCTCCGCTGGCGCGGATGGCGCAGCGGAAGGGGCGTAGCCTGACCGCGATCTGTTCGGCCCGCCGACCAGAGCTGGCGATGTCGGTCGACCTGTTTCGCAGCTATGGCGCCGAGGTGATCGTCGTGCATGACGCGGACGAAAGCGCCACGCCCGAAGCCCTGCGCATCCTGATCGAGGCACAGATTGCAAAGCGTCGCATCGATGCCTTCTATACGTGCGGATCGGCGCGGCTTCTCCGCCTTCTGCAGGATATCGGTGCCCGACATGGCATCCCCGGCGAAGTGGCGATGGAACAGCAGATGGCCTGCGGCATCGGCATGTGCCAGGCCTGCGTGCGCAGTTTCCACGATGGCGATCAGGTCGTGCACCGCCGTGTCTGCCGCGAAGGCCCTGTGTTCCCGATTTCGGAGGCGATTGCGTGATGAAAGATATCCCCCATCCCCCGGTATGCGACATGGGCGTCCAGATTGGCGGCCTGCGTCTGGCGAACCCGATCATGCCCGCCTCGGGGACGTTCTCCGAAGATCTGTCGGACGTCTTCGACCTTGATATCCTTGGCGCGCATGTCTTGAAAACCATCATGCGGGATGCGCGCGCGGGCAATCCGACCCCGAGGGTCTGCGACCTTCAGGGCGGCATGTTGAATGCCATCGGGATCCCGTCAAAGGGCATCGATGATTTCCGCGACCGGATGCTGCCTTATTGGGCCGGCTACAAGGCCCCCCTGATCGTGTCGATTTCGGCCCATACCGTGGATGAATTCGCGCAGCTTTGCCGAGAGGTTACCCTGCCGGGTGTGGCCGCGATCGAAGCCAATATCTCCTGCCCGAACATCGAGGCCGATGGGCGCGCCTTTGCGATGCGCCCCGACACCACCGAGCAGGTTGTACAGCGCCTGCGGGCCGAGACGGACCTGCCTCTCTGGGCCAAGCTGACACCGAATACCGGAGAGCCGGTCGACGTCGCGCTTGCGGCCGAAGCGGCGGGTGCCGATGCACTGGTGGTGGCGAATACCGCGCTTGGAATGTCGATCGACGTGACGACCCGCCAGCCGCGTCTGGGCAATATCATGGGCGGGATCTCGGGGCCCGCGATAAAGCCGATTGCCTTGCGCATGACCTATCAGATTGCCCGTGCCTGCCGGATCCCCGTCATCGGCTGCGGCGGTATCGCGACGCGCGACGACGCGCTTGAATTCATGATCGCAGGGGCCCGCGCGGTACAGGTCGGCACCGCAACGTTCCAATCCCCCACTGTCATGGCACGCCTTGTTGCCGAGCTGTCCGAGTGGGCCAGTGCAGAGGGGCTGACCTCGATCGAGGAGATCATCGGGTCCGTCGGCACGCCCCGGGGGGACATGTCATGAAGGATCTGGATACGGATACCCTGGGCGGGCTGGCGCAACAGATTTTCGACGGGGTTCGCGCCCTGTCCAGGGACACGGCAGGCGTCAGCCGCCCGGCCTTTTCATCGGTCGAAACCGAAACGCTTGCCTGGTTGGCCGATTTCGCCCGCCAGAATGGCCTTCACGTCACCGAGGACGCGGGCCGGAACCTGCTGTTCAGCCTGCCTCAGGATGCAAATGCAACGCGATGGACCCTGATCGGCAGCCATGTCGATTCGGTGCCGATGGGGGGCAACTACGACGGCCTGGCCGGCGTCGCCGCAGGTCTGATCGTATTGATCCGTGCTGCCCGATCGGGGCGCCGATTTCGCAAACCTGTCAAGTGCATCGCCATGCGTGGGGAAGAAAGCGCCTGGTTCGGGGCGTGCTATCTGGGGTCCAAGATGTTGACGGGGCAGTTGCCAGCCGACGAACTGGCCGCAACGCACAAGGGCGATGACCGTCCGCTCTCGGCACACCTGCAAGACCTCGGCATCGACACCGCGCCGCTTGCCGCGCATCTGCCGATCTGCGACCTGTCGCGGATCGACGAATACCTTGAGTTGCATATCGAGCAAGGCCCCCTCCTGGTCGAACGTGATATTCCTGCCGCTGTCGTTTCCGGCATCCGCGGCAATTTCCGCCATCGCAAGATCCGATGTATCGGTCAGGCCGGGCACTCAGGTGCCGTACCACGCGCTTACCGGCATGATCCGGTATTGGCCTTTGCGGAACTTATGCACCGCCTTGATTCCACCTGGAGCCACCTGCAACAGACTGGAGATGACCTGGTTCTGACCTCGGGCATCGTCGGCACGGACCCTGCCAGTCATGCGATTGCCCGCATCCCGGACGAGCTGATGTTCTCGCTCGATATCCGGTCCCAGGATGCGGAGGTGCTGAACCAGATGCGACGCTATCTGCGTGCGCAGATGGACGACATTTCCCGCAGCCGGGGCGTGCGCTTCGACACCGGGTCCGAGGTTGCCGTGGCCCCTGCCCTGATGGATGCCACGATCATCGCAGGACTTCAGGACGCCATGCAGCAGGCGACTGGTGACACGTTCACCATGGCGTCCGGTGGCGGCCATGACGCTGCCATCTTTGCCCAGGCGGGCATTCCCGCCGGCATGGTCTTCGTGAGGAACCGAAATGGCAGCCATAACCCCGACGAAGCGATGGAAATCGACGATTTTCTGGTAGGCACCGCCGTCTTATCGACCTATCTGGAGGAGGCACCATGAAAGCCCCCCTCACCATGCCCCTGACCGCTGACACCCGCGCCGACTATGCACGCCGGACTGCACTGGCGCTGTTGGACATCGGTGCGGTTGAACTGGCCACGGCACGACCGTTCATCCTGTCGTCCGGCGTGGCCAGTCCAGTCTACATAAACGTCCGCAAGGTCATCTCGTATCCGGCGATCCGCGACATGCTGATGGGGTTTGCCACCGATATCATCGATCAGGACATCGGGCGCGACGGAGTCGATGCCATTGCCGGCGCAGAAACCGCCGGAATCCCATTTGCCGCGTGGATCGCGACGCTGACGGGCCTGCCCATGCAATACGTCCGAAAGCGGGCGCAGGGTTTTGGCCCCGGCGCGCATATCGAAGGCGTCTCCTACCCCGGCCAGCGGGTGCTGCTGGTCGAGGATCTGACAACCGATGGCGCCTCCAAGATCCGCTTTTGCGAGGCACTGCGACAGGCCGGGACCGAGGTGCGCGATGTGCTGATGCTGTTTCAGTATGATATCTTTGCGCAGACCCGCAGCGCGCTGAGTGACCACGGATTGCGGCTCCACGCGCTGGCGAATTGGGGGGATATTCTTTCAGCTGCAAAGGATACCAGCCATTTTTCCCACACCGACCTGGACCGGATCGAAAGCTTTCTGAATGCGCCGCTCGACTGGTCCGCGGCTAACGGCGGTTCGCGCCGCCTCATTTTCTGATTGAAGGATATCCCCATGTTCACGTTCATCCTTGAAACCCTGAAAGACCAGGGTCGCGGCATTCACGCCTATCGCTCCGCCGCCAAGAGCCTGTTCGAAAAGGCCGCCGAAAGCCCGGATAACGCCGCCGCCTTTTATATTCTCGCCACCAGCGCGGACACATTTGTCGACCGTCATGAACGGATGCCGATGTCCGCACATGAGCTGGAGCAGACCTTCGATGCCTTCCAGGCAGATATCATGGCCCTGCAATCAGCGCACGACAGCGACGATGCACAGGCCATCCTCGCAACGCTCAACCGCATTGCAAACGCGCGGGCCGTGGCCGACGTCTGAGTGATCGACCTTCCATGCGGCGCCCCGGCCCCGCATGCAAAGACCGCCACCGAACTGTCGCCTTCCCTGCATGTTCCGCGCCATCTGATGGCCCTGGACCCGGGATTTGAAGTTGCTCCGCTGCCGCACTTCGAATGCGCGTCATGGGTCTTTTTCAGATGACGCGAGGGCATGTGGATCGGCTTGAAAAGGGCTATGATTTTGGGTTGCGCCTGATTGTATTGGGGGT
>TARA_R110000868_G_scaffold161699_4_pt1 | contig 47484 bp, 36 predicted proteins | sample TARA_R110000868 | Tara Oceans TARA_R110000868 (sample SAMEA4397489) | marine metagenome | biome: Polar Biome; feature: [SRF] surface water layer (ENVO:00010504); material: water (ENVO:00002006), including particulate matter (ENVO:01000060) such as... | depth 5 m | reverse complement strand
CATAGGAATGTACATCCTTAAATCCTGCCGCTTCAAACATTTCTACGATAACTTTTATGATATCCTTGCGCATATTTAACTCGTTTTCCTTGAACTCAACATCAAACGCCAATTGTGGAAGCCCCCATTTATCTTTTTCAGTAGGGCTTAAGGTAACCCTGTTGTCGTCATATGGCAGGAATTCTCCAAAACCGGTGACACCGATGGTCCAATGACCGGGCTTTAGAATGCTTTCTTTGAGTTCTTTTCCAAATCCCAATTCCCCTATGGCTTCCGACCAATCGCCTCTGCTGGCCGTACCTTGAAATCCGAATCCACGAATATATCCATCACGCTTGGTCTTTTCGTCCATATTAACGAATCGGGGAATATAAAAACCATTCGCCCGGCGACCTTTATAATATTTGTCCAAATATCCATCTACTTTGGCGGTTGCCCCCAGTTTATAATGATGGTCCATAATTCCTCTTCCCAAGGAATCCGAGTCATTACCAAGACCGTTAGGGAAGCGTTCACTTTTTGATTGCAATAAAATACCTACAGATGCCATGGCTGAAGCACAAAGAAAAATAATACGGGCCTTGAACTCCAATTTCTCGTTGGTCTCGGTATCTATCACTTTTACTCCGGTTGCTTTTTTTGTTTTATCATCATAGATGACCTCGTACACAATAGAATTGGGTCTGAGCGTTATATTGCCTGTTCTTTCTGCGGCTGGCAAAGTGGATGAATTGCTGCTAAAATAGCCTCCGAAGGGGCAACCGCGCCAGCATCTATCTCTATTTTGACACACTCCACGACCTTCAAAATCTGCATTTGGGTCTGTAATGTGTGCCGTACGGCCAATGGTCACCAAGCGGCCATCATCAAATTTATCTTCGATAGATTTTTGAAAGTCTTCTTCTACACAATTTAATTTCATGGGGGGTTGAAATTTTCCATCGGGCAATTGTTTTAGCCCGAGGGCTTGACCACTGACCCCTATATATTCTTCAACTTTGTCATACCAGGGCGAAATGTCCTTATAACGAACAGGCCAGTCAACACTGATACCCTCTTTTTTATTGGCTTCAAAATCTATATCACTCCAACGGTAACTCTGTCTGCCCCATGTTAAGGAGCGCCCACCGACCTGATATCCTCTTATCCAATCAAATCGTTTGGTTTGTACATAAGGATGCTCCAAATCGTTCACAAAGAAATGCTTATTGCTCTCATCTGGTGCCCAATTCAACCTACGTTGTATGTGATATTTCTCCTTATCGGATTTAGATAATTCACCTTTTAATGCATAATCCCAAGGGTCGTCGTGCATTGTGGGATAATCCTCGATATGCTTAACCATTCGTCCTCTTTCCAGTACCAAGGTCTTTAACCCATTCTCACAAAGTTCTTTAGCTGCCCAACCTCCACTAATTCCTGTACCTACAACAATGGCATCAAATATTTCACTTTGATTCATTCTATATTTCTTGTATTAATTCTGATGCTTTTCCTATATTTATGACTTCGCGTTTGTAGGTATATGCTACAAACTTTAAATATAGGATTTTTATCCTAAATGTTAACTAAGGTTATTTTCAATTACAACTAATAAAAATTTAAAATGAAGACAATTAAAGGGCCGGCAGTATTTTTAGCACAATTTGTTGATGAGAAAGCACCATTCAATTCATTGGATGGCATGTGTAAATGGGCATCCGATTTGGGATATAAGGGAATACAAATACCTACCTGGGTCGATTTTCTCATCGATTTGGATAAAGCTGCCGAGAGTCAGACTTACTGTGATGAATTAAAGGGAAAGATAAATTCTTATGGACTCGAGATTACAGAGTTGTCTACGCATTTACAAGGGCAATTGGTAGCAGTGAATCCTGCTTATGACCTTATGTTCGATAATTTTGCGCCGGACAAGGTAAAGAACAATCCTAAGGCACGCACCGAATGGGCCATTGATGTAGTTAAAAAAGGAGCTACGGCAAGTCGTAGGCTCGGACTAAAGGCACATGCCACTTTCTCAGGCTCCCTACTATGGCATACAGCCCACCCTTGGCCTCAAAGACCAGCGGGGTTGGTGGAAATGGGCTTCGAAGAGTTGGCAAAAAGATGGTTGCCCATTCTAAATCATTTTGACAAGGAAGGTGTGGATGTATGTTATGAAATACACCCTGGAGAAGATCTTCATGACGGGGATACTTTTGAGCGATTCCTGGCCGCTACCGGCAACCATAAACGTGTTAATATTTTGTACGACCCCAGTCATTTTGTACTTCAGCAGTTGGATTATATTACTTATATAGACCATTATCACGAGTTTATAAAATCGTTTCACGTTAAGGATTCCGAATTTAACCCAACAGGCAAAAAAGGGGCCTTTGGTGGTTTTAATGATTGGGGTGACCGTGCAGGTAGGTATCGATCACTTGGTGATGGACAGATAGATTTTAAGTCGATTTTCTCCAAATTAACCCAATACGGCTGTGATGTTTGGGCAGTTATGGAATGGGAATGCTGTATAAAAAGTCCGGAACAAGGGGCTAGGGAAGGAGCCAAATTTATACAGGACCATATAATTGAAGCCACTGAGAAAACATTTGACGATTTTGCTGGGGCAGCTATTGATAAAACAGTATTGAAGAAAATATTAGGACTTTAATTTCAACAAATAAGAAGATGAAAAAATTAATATTTAGTGCCTTGATAGCCGTTATGGTTGTTGGCTGTAAGGATAAAACGGATAAAAAGAACATGGACTTAGACTCAGATCCCCTTGCCAATTCTGAGAAAACAACTCCACCTCCAACAGCCCTAATTGAAGGGGAATGGAAGGTGCTTTTTGACGGGACCAATTTTGATGCCTGGAAGCGGTATTTGGAAGATGGCGTGGGTGATGCCTGGAAAATTGAGGATGGTGCCATGGTTTACTATCCACCAAAGGAGCGTAAAAAAGGAGAGAAATACAATTTAGTGACCAAGGAGGACTTTACAAATTTTGTACTATCTGTAGATTGGAAAATTTCAGAAGGAGGAAATAGCGGTATTTTTTGGGGTGTAAAGGAAGTAGAAAGTTTACCTGAGGCCTACCATTCCGGACCGGAAATTCAGGTATTGGATAATGAAAAACACCCTGACGCAAAAAATGGTCCTGTACGACAAGCAGGGGCTTTGTACGATATGGTTGGTCCTAGTGAGGACGTAACCAAACCTGTTGGGGAATGGAATACCTGTGTTATCACAGTAAACCATAAAACCAACAAGGGAAATGTAGTCCTAAATGGTACTGAAGTGGCTTCCTTCCCGGTACATGGAGAGGAATGGGAGGCTATGATCGACAAGTCTAAATTTAAGGGATCTGAGCATTTTGGAAAGTATAAGACAGGAAAAATAGGATTACAGGATCACGGGGACATTGTGTCCTACAGAAATATTAAAATAAAATCATTGGATTAATCCATTATTGGATAAGTTTATGAAAATCAGATCTATTTATATCACTTTTATATTGATTTTGGCGTTTTCCTGTAAGGAAAAGGTTGCCGTGGACCCATTGGAGCCAAAGGATACAGAGGCAATTGAGAAAGTTGCTGAAGTTCCTGGAGAATACTCGGGTACAGAGCCTACTACTCCGGAGGAGACCGAATTTTATAAGCCCGTGCCTCCAGTGGTAAATCCGAATGACCCCCTTAAAAGGGCTCCAAGTGATGCAATAGTACTTTTTGCTGGAGGAAATCTGGACAATTGGATCTCTTCCAGGGACAGTACGGCGGCCAAGTGGATTGTGAACAAGGATGGTAGTATGACGGTCAACAACAAGACTGGGGATATACAGACTGTTCAAAACTTTGGTAGCATCCAATTACACCTAGAATGGAAATCACCAGCAGAAATACAGGGAAAAGGACAAAGTAGGGGAAATAGCGGTGTTTTTCTGCAGGGTTTGTACGAGGTACAGGTTTTGGACAATAATGATAATGATACCTATGTTAATGGACAAGTGGGTTCTGTGTACAAACAACACACCCCTCTTGCCATGGCTTCCGTACCAACAGGGGAATGGAATACCTATGATATTATTTATCATGCTCCCGAGTTCGATAAGGATGGGAATAAAGTAAAATCAGGAACAGTAACGGTCTTGCATAATGGTGTACTGGTTCAGGACAATGTGGAAATTAAGGGAACAACACCCTATATAGGCTGGCCCAAAAATCCGGCCCACGGCAAGGGTCCTTTAAAGCTACAGGACCATGGGGACAATAGTAGGGTAAGTTACAGGAACATTTGGGTTCGCGAGCTTTAAATGGAATGGGGGTATTTCTTGGGTGCTACAGCTCCCGGTCTGCTATTGATGATTTTTGGTTGGTACTATAGGGCATTCCCACCCAAAAAGATCAATTTTATTTATGGCTATCGTACCTGGAAAAGTATGAGGAACCAGGAGACATGGGATTTTGGAAACAAAATTGGAGCCAAAATGATTTTTTATTTGGGCATGTCCACGCTAATAGTAGGTACGGTGGCTTATTTCATTTCTCCACCTTGGTCTTTAGGGATTTCCGGTTTTTTCTTGGTTGTTGCTGCCTTTGTAGGCATATTTTGGTGCGAGCAGCAATTAGCACATAATTTTGATAAAAATGGGAGAAGAATAAATAGGGACGGCAAATCCAATAAGGGAGGTGTTCAAAATGGCATTTAGGGCCTAAATGTATGACTTTACACGGTACTTGACTATCGTAGAATACAAACCTCAATTTTATTTACCTTTGACAAAATTTAAAAATATTTTATGATCCAATCTATGACAGGGTTTGGGAAGCATGTTATTCAACTTCCTTCGAAAAAAATCACCATCGAAATCAAATCGCTAAACAGTAAAAGCCTTGATTTAAATGCTAGAATACCCTCCACCTATCGGGAAAAGGAATTGGAATTGCGTAGGACCATTGCTGGCTCCTTGGTCAGGGGAAAAATAGATTTTAGTCTCTATATAGAAAATACCGGAGCGGAGACCTCCTCAGAAGTCAACGAAGTTGTGGTAAGGCAATATATGAAGCAATTGGGGCATATTGTTTCAGGCAATGAAATGGGTCTATTGGAAATCGCCATGCGGATGCCGGATACTATGAAAACGGAACGGGAGGACATTGATGAAGAGGAATATAAGGTAATTAATGAATCGCTGGAAGAAGCCCTCAAGGAAATAAATATTTTTAGAACGGAGGAAGGAAAGGTATTGGAAGCCGATTTTGAATCCAGAATAGACGTTTTAAAAGAACTTTTGGACAAGGTTGCACAAATGGACCCTGCTAGGCTTATGACGATAAGGGAGCGGCTGGAAAAGGCTGTGGCAGACCTTAAGACCAACCTGGATACCAATCGCTTTGAACAGGAGCTTATTTATTATCTTGAGAAGTATGATATTACCGAAGAGAAAGTCCGTTTGCTAAATCATTTGGAATATTTTGCTGCCGCCTTGAAATCTGACGATTCCAATGGTAAGAAGCTAGGATTCATCAGCCAGGAAATAGGAAGGGAAATCAACACCATAGGTTCCAAGGCAAATTTTGCGCCAATGCAGCAGTTGGTAGTGCAGATGAAGGACGAATTGGAAAAGATAAAAGAACAAATGCTTAATGTTTTATAATGAAAGGAGGAAAACTAATCATTTTTTCTGCCCCTTCAGGTAGCGGAAAAACAACCATAGTCAAACATCTATTAAACCAGCCAGAGCTTAATTTGGCGTTTTCAATTTCTGCCACTTCCCGGCCTAGGCGGGGAAAGGAAAAGCACGGTGAGCACTATTATTTTATGAGCTTGTCCGAATTTAAGCAACATATAAAGGACGATGATTTCCTGGAATGGGAGGAAGTCTACAGGGATAACTTTTACGGGACCTTGAAAAGTGAGGTAGACCGACTATGGGCCGAGGGCAAAAACGTAATATTCGACATAGATGTTGTGGGTGGATTACGAATAAAAAAGAAGTTTCCCGATCAGACGCTAGCGGTATTTGTTAAGCCTCCCAGTGTTGATGAACTTAAAATTAGGTTGAAAAAACGCAGTACGGAATCCGATGATAAAATAAATATGAGGATTGCGAAGGCTTCGGTGGAATTGGCTACAGCTCCCCAATTTGATACTGTTATTAAGAATTATGACCTGGATACCGCTTTAAATGAGGCACATAAATTAGTGGCGGACTATATAGGTGTTGACATTAATAGTAAGCTATAGTCCGGTTATTGGGTATTGCATGGCAAGCGCGCCAAATTAAAATTAGAATTATTCCTTGAGAACGATGCTGAATCAAAGTTTCGCATGAATAAAAAAATAGGGCTTTATTTCGGTACTTTTAATCCAATTCATATTGGTCATTTGGTCATAGCCAATCATATGGTGGAGTTTTCCGACCTGGACGAGGTCTGGTTCGTGGTAACTCCGCAAAGTCCCTTCAAAACCAAAAAGACCCTGCTGGACAATCATCATCGTTATCAGTTGGTAGTGGAAGCCACCTTGGATTATCCCAAATTAAAACCCAGTAAAATAGAGTTTGATCTTCCCCAACCTAATTATACCGTAAATACACTGGCTTATTTACAGGAAAAATATGTTATTGATTATGATTTTTGTTTAATCATGGGGGAGGATAATTTAAAAGGCTTGCACAAATGGAAGAACTATGAGGTTATTCTGGAAAATCATTCCATTTATGTCTATCCCAGAATTTCAGAAGGAGAAGTAGCACATCGATTTAAAGAACATACCAAGATACATCATGTTGATGCTCCCATCATGGAAATATCCTCTACTTTTATAAGGGCGCAACATAAATTGGGTAAAAATATTAGACCCTTACTTCCAGAAGGTGTTTGGAGGTATATGGACGAAATGAATTTTTATAGATAGGTAGACTATTGGGTGTTTCTACTTAAGATATCCGTTCCCATATATTGATCGTTTCTTTTAAAGGACCCTGCCTAACATATTGATAATCAATTTAAAATAGGCCGAGGGCAGATTACTCGCAATTTGGATTACTCAGTAATCTTCTTTTGGAGATTTCATAGTTACCGTAAAATTCCCTTTAAATGAATTCCAATTGCCTTTGGGGTCAGTGTAAGTTATCCTCTTTTCCCAAAGTTCCATACCCATAAAATTTTGCCAGGACCACATGTAGTACAACCAAAAGTGATGGGTAGGTATACGAACTTCATTCAATCATTTAAAATCAGGGCCCTACTAAACTTCCAGTTTTGCAGGCTTAACCGTGCTGTCATGTTCCTTGTAGTAAAGCTCTAAAAGGTTCATTGTTGCGTTAATAAAATCTTTTGTCTCCAATAGAAAGGTGAAATACAAGGTAGTGTTTTTAGGACTGGATTCTTCCGTACGTGTCCTAGCTATTTGTTTTTCAATTTTTTGGGAAACCATATCCAAAAGTGCTTGTTTGCTGGCAAAGATGATACCAATACGGTCAAAAGATCTAGTTTCAAAAGCCGCTTTTGTTGCACTTAGTAATTTCTGCAATTCAAGGTCTATTTCCTTTAACTCTTTTATCTGATTGTATTTTAATTTTTTGTGGTTATTGTGGATATGCTTATGACTTATTTTGTTCAGATATTCCAAAGATTGGGCCATATCCTGCAAATACCCTAAAATGTTTATATATAGATTACTGGCACCTACACTGGCCTCATCCAAATTTTTGATAAAATAGAAAATATGATCTCTTAGTTCGTCTATTTCATCTGAAAGTTTACCAACACCTTTTTTATTCTTTTTTAGAAGCTCCAAATCTTGTTTTGCAAGTCCGTCTATGATGTTTGTGTATATTTTATTACTTCTTTTTGCAACGTTGGAAATGTTGTCCGCACTCTCTTCTATCACTCCTTGGATAGAACTGCTTTCCGCCTTTCTAAGACTGTCTTCCGCTTTAATTTCCTTGGACTTTTTGTTGTGTGAAATGTAGTTTCTTACAAGCAATAGAACCGCAAGCAATAATAGAACGGCTACCATGGACGGAACATGAATATTGATAAGTGAAACGATGACCGCAGCGGAAACAAAGGCAATAATGGCCGTAAAGAACCAACCTCCAATAACATTCAATACCCCTGCAACCCGGTATACGGCACTTTCCGCTCCCCAAGCCCTATCGGCCAAAGAGGAACCCATTGCCACCATAAAAGTAACATAAGTGGTAGATAGCGGTAATTTGTACGATGTGGCCAAGGAAATTAAAATCCCGGCAACCATCAAGTTAACAGAAGCCCTTACCATATCAAAAGCTGGCATTTCAAAAGTTTTATCTTTGGAAAGGGCTATAACTGGCTTCTTAAAATTGGAATCTATTTTTTCCTGCAAGGATTTTGGTAAAATTGAAGTGGTAACGGAAGACAACATCATTGCGGATCGAACTATTCCCCTGGACAGAAAGTTTGGTTGAAAGCGTTCCTTGGATTCACCTTCCCTGGACAAGTTTATTTCTGTTTGGGTAACATAGCGTGCTTTTTTGGAAAACCAAAGGGTAAGAACCATGACCATTCCCGCCAAGAACAACAAAATAGTGGGGGTAGGAACCTTTTCGGCCAGAACCGTCATGCTAAACTCATTCGCTGGAATACCGGAAGCTTGCCAAGCTTCAAAGGATTGCCAAGCGGCAATAGGCACTCCAATAAAGTTAACAAGGTCGTTCCCTGCAAAAGCAAGCGCTAAGGCAAATGTTCCTACAATAATAATTAGTTTATACACGTCGTATTTAAATACTACGGAAATCAAATAGGATAACAGGGTCCATAGCACCAAACTTCCGATGATAATGGTACGGGTATTATTTTGAATATAATCCAGGACATCATCACTAACGAAAGTAGCGCCTTTTAAACCCTTAATTAAAATGAAGTAGGTGATTGCTGTTAAGGCAATACCTCCAAAGAGTGCCCCTATGATCTTAGCCTTTTTTCTAAAGTCGAAAGAAAGGAGAATACGGGACAAATATTGGACCAAGGCCCCAATTGAAAAGGCAATTACTACCGAAAGCAATATGCCCATAATTATTTCTGTGGCTTTTGAAGTGTTTATATAATTATATATATCAATATAATCACCGCCGCTTGAGGCTATTTTAATAAATGACATGGCAACCGAAGCTCCCAAAAGTTCAAATACAATGGACACTGTGGTAGAGGTGGGCATCCCTACGGTATTGAAAAAATCCAGCAACAGGATGTCTGTTATCATGACCGCCATGAAGATGATCATTATTTCACTGAACATGAATTCTCCGGGATGGAAGATTCCCTTTCTTGCTACCTCCATCATACCGCTGGAAAAAATGGCACCTATGGCTATACCCAAACTGGCCACGATCATTATGGTCCTGAATGAAATGGCTTTGGAGCCAATTGCGGAATTTAAAAAGTTAACAGCGTCATTGCTAACCCCAACTACTAAATCTGCAATTGCCAAGAAAGCAAGGGCAATGATCATTAATAAATATAAATTGTCCATTATCTTATAAAAATAGTTTGTAAATATCTAAAGTCTCTAGGTTCGTAACGTTATCTTAAGGTTATATTTTTTACTAAAAATGTACGTCCAATTGTAGTCTATACATTAATTCATCAGGGCCATTCCCAACAGAAAGATAGCTAATATCTGTTTGCACCTTTAGTTTGTGACCTACAATATATTTGGAAAGCCCTAAGGTGTATTGGTTTTCAGGGTTCTCGCCAGTAATATTTTTATTTAATTCTACGTTCGTATATCTCCCTGAAATCTCCCAATTGTTGCTAAAAAGGTATCCGGTTTGCAGATTTAACCCATGGCCAACTTGAACCACTTCCCCGGTAAGGGAGCCATCTATATTTTTAGCAAATGGGTCATCGGCATCCCTATGGGCATATTCTGCCATAAAGGAGAAGCCGTTATATTTAAACATGGCATCCAGGAATAAGGTGTTGATATTGGTTTCGTGAAAACCGTAATCGGTTACCATATACGCGCCCTGATTACTTCTTGTTTTTACGGCCCTATGATTAAAGTCGTAGGTAGCAGCCAACATTAGTTTTGGGGATTTTTCCCTTTTTAAATCACCACCGCTATATTCGGAATTGTTGGTGAATTCGCCAAAAGGGAGTAGTTCCAATCTCCCCGTATATTGATGCCCTCCAAGATTTCCGGTTGTAATATTCCTTCCTTCTCCCTGTGATATGGCCAATTTTTCCCTTATTAGAATTTTTTTGTTCAAGAAAAAATGATGCCTGATCTGTAGGCCCATATCACGGTCTATATTAAATTGTCTATTCAATAAAGAGCGATCTACCAATTGCATATTCCCTGAAGAAATTACACGTTCTATATTGCCCGGAAGTTTGGTCTGGCCTGCCCATAGTTCAAAGTTTTGATAAAAATTCCACATTACTACGGCATCATAGATATATCTGGGAGCGTTACTGGTATATTGAGAACCACCGGAAATGTCCCTATTGGACAAACCTAGCTCAATCTTATATTTGAGTTTGGGCGAATAGGCAAACCCGTCAAATTTTAGTCGGGCCCTTCTTATAAGGGCATTGAAATGGGGGTCCGTAAAATTATCGTTCGGATTTTCTGTCCAAGTAGTGCTACTTAACATTTGCATTCTGACAGCAATTTTGGCACTCCACGTACTGTCTTTGCCCATCAAGTTAAAAAGGCCCTTGCCAAATTCAGGGGCATTGGGTTCCTGTGAATAGGAAGTATAAAGTGAGCACAATGCAAGCCCTAGGGCTAAGCATTTCATTTTCATATTTATATTAGTTTTTGTCGGGTACAAAGAACTAACATTTGTGTTAAATTAAGGTTAATTTAGGAACAATATTACTTTAAATAAAAAAGCTACCTTGGCCAGAGGTAGCTTCCGATTTCAAATCAATAGTCGACAAAAACTAATAGTTAAAATGAAACCTAAATAGTCTAAAGACAATTGCTAAGATGAGGATAACAAATAAACCCATTGTAATCTTAAGTTTAATTTATCGTTAAAAATTGGGTCGAAGTATTAGGAATATAAAACGTGCATCGGGTTTTATTATGTGTTGAATTGTTAAAAATGTATCTTGCGGCAACTAAATTTAGATTATGAATTGGGAACAGCTTCTATCATTAAAACGCTTTGGTGATACCCACAAAAGGATAAGAAAGGAACAGGATGAAACCAGATTGGGTTTTGAAGTGGACTACGACAGGGTAATATTTTCTGCGGCCTTTAGAAGTCTGCAGGACAAGACACAGGTAATACCTTTGTCCAAAACAGATTTTGTCCATACCCGCCTTACCCATAGCTTGGAAGTTTCCGTAGTGGGAAGAAGCCTTGGTAGGATTGCTGGGAAGAAAATTTTGGAAAGACATCCCTATCTAAGTGAAGTACATGGCTATAGGTTTAATGATTTCGGTGCTATTGTAGCGGCCGCGGCCTTGGCCCATGATATTGGAAATCCGCCTTTTGGACATAGCGGTGAGAAGGCAATTGGCGAATATTTTAAAACGGGGAAAGGCCAACAATTTAAAGATTTTTTGACCAAAAAGGAATATCAGGATATTATAGATTTCGAAGGTAATGCCAATGGTTATAGGTTGCTAACGGAGACCCGAAAAGGGGTAGAAGGTGGTTTGCGACTTAGTTATGCCACTTTGGGCGCTTTTATGAAATACCCCAAAGAATCTTTGCCTAAAAGGCCCAGCAAGCATATTGCGGATAAGAAATTTGGATTTTTTCAACAAGACGTTGTTTCATTTCATGAATTAGCGATCGAATTGGGATTGGAGCCAAGGGGAAATGGAAAGGATGTTGGTTTTTGTAGGCACCCTCTCACCTTTTTGGTAGAAGCTGCAGATGATATTTGTTATACTATTATAGATTTTGAGGACGGAATAAACCTAGGGCTTATTTCAGAAGATTATGCTTTGGAATATTTAATAAAGTTGGTAAAGGACAGTATCAATATTAAAAAGTATAACGATTTGGTCTATATGGAGGATCGTCTAAGCTATTTAAGGGCTTTGGCAATAAATACTTTAATTTCGGATGCCATTGCCATTTTTATTGAAAATGAGGACACTATCCTCAAGGGGGAGTTTTCGGTTTCCTTATTGGAGAAAAGTAAGTTCAAGGCCCAGATCGAGGACATTATTAAAATAAGTGTACAGAAGATCTACCAGTCCCAGGAAGTAATAGAAAAAGAAATTGCCGGTTATAAGATCATCTCGGATATTTTGGATGTGTATACCACTGCTTTAATAAGGGAAAAGGATGGAAATAGTTCCAATTATGACCGATTAATGATTTCTACCTTGCCCGAAGCCTATAGGGAAACAACAGATTCTACATATTCAATTCTCTTAAATACCTGCTGTTATGTTGCTAGCTTATCCGATAGCGCGGCGGTGCATATTCATAATAAGATTATGGGGAAACAGCTTTAAAAATCATAAACGAGACCAACACCAAGCAATTGTTTAAATTGAACTTTGCGTTTACCTGGGGTTGTAATGGTTCCATCTGTAGCTTTTACCTCGTCGAATATAATATCGTGGTCATATAACACATGGGTGCCTATGGAGGCCTTTACGTATTTATTTACCGTCAGGTCCAGGTTTAGTTCCCAGTCAACATCAATATTTCCAAAATTATTTACGTAATCCGAGTATAATTGGAGCCGATGGTTCAATCTCACATTTTCATATACGATGGTTTCCCAACTGTTGGAGACCAAAAAACCAAATTCAAGATAAACGTTTTCACCCTCTTTAACAATGTTGCCATCCGCATCTATTAGTGCTTTTTGAACTCCAAATGCACCACTGTTTGCCAAGGTTTGGTCCATTACAAAAGTGGATTTAAAGGTTAGCGGGGCCAATCGCAGGTTGAATTTCTTGCCTTCCGGAATATAGGAAGTACCAGCACCCAGCAGGGCATAGCCAGGAGCCATAAATCTGGAAATGGGTTTATCCCTATTGGGGTATTTGTAACCATTTGAAAACTGCGTTCTAAATTCGGCGCTGGCGGAATAATACCAATTGCTGATGGTATCCCTTCTAAATGCAAAAGTGGAGGAAAACCGAAGTGCATCGTCAGATTTTCTTAATTTAAACCCTTCTTGGGCATTAAGTCCATATCGAATATCCAGATTGTTATTTAATTGTACGTATCGAAACTTATAATTCCGTACAAATTTGGCACTGGCCAAACCGGAAATGGAATTGTTACCCCCTGCATTCCAGTTTACAAAGGCTACCTCACTAAAATTGAATCCAAGTTTATTCTCCTTTTCCCAGAATGAAGGTATACTAAAACGCCTATATTTCTCTTCCAAAGGTTTGGTTCGCTTAAAGGAAACCACGGGATTTGTAAGGTCCGCACCTCGGGGTATGTATTTTATTTTGTCCTGTAAAGTGCGTATCACAATAGTGTCTATGCGCATGGAATCTACTTGAGTAGAGTCAGGGACCTGTGGGGAAGGAATAGTGTCTTGGGCAAATAAAAAATTAAAATTAAGAAACAGAAGGGCAATAATTAAAATTTTACTGGACATGTTAATCAGAATTCAAAAGGTTGTTAATATAATTTTTTAAGGTCGATATATCTATTTTGGCCATTATTTGGAGCTCTTCCACTGTTCCATGCTCTAAAAAAATGTCTTCAATACCAAAAATTTTTACGGGAACAAAACTATGGATCTCGTTTGCATATTCCAAAATTGCACTTCCAAATCCACCTATTTTGCATCCATCTTCTATGGTGATTACCTGCTCATAGGTCGAGAATATTTTGTGCAGCACAACAGTGTCCAAAGGCTTTACAAAACGCATGTTGTAATGTCCAATAAGGTGGTTGTCCTTAAAGCTTTTCAGCAAACTGCCGACCATATTCCCAATATGACCGATCGAAAGTACCGCAATTTTCGTTCCTTTTTTCAATTCTTGCGATATTCCTATCGGTATTTTTTTGAAATCCTGTTGCCAATCCAGAATAACACCCCTTCCCCTTGGGTATCTTATTGCTATAGGATGCCCTAATCCCAGTTGAGCTGTGTACATAATATCCCTGAGCTCAATTTCATTCATCGGTGCAAAAATAATAAGATTTGGAATACAACGTAAATAGGCCATATCGTAAATACCATGGTGGGTTGCTCCGTCCTCTCCCACAATACCTGCGCGATCCAAACAGAATATTACAGGGAGGTTTTGGAGTGCCACATCGTGGATGATCTGATCATAGGCACGTTGCAAAAAAGTAGAGTAGATATTGCAAAAAGGCACTAGTCCTTCTGCGGCCATGCCACCGGCCATGGTTACTGCATGTTGCTCCGCTATACCCACATCAAAAGCCCTCTTCGGCAATTGTTCCATCATGTATTTTAAGGAGCTTCCAGTAGGCATTGCAGGAGTTATACCTACAATGTTTTTATTTTTTTTGGCCAATTCCACAAGGGTATGTCCAAATACATCTTGGTACTTAGGAGGCTGAATTTCAGAAGTTTTGGGAAAAAGGTCACCCGTTTCCTTATCAAATTTTCCAGGAGCGTGATACACCACTTGATTCTCTTCAGCTTTTCTGAGACCTTTTCCCTTGGTGGTTATGATATGAAGCAATTTAGGGCCTTCAATAGATTTTAGCCTTGTTAATTCCTTGATCAAGGCGGCCAGGTCATGGCCATCCATAGGGCCGGAATAGTTAAAATTTAAACATTCAAATATGTTTTCATCTTTGGCGGTCCCTTTTTTAACATTGGTGAGGTATCTTTTTAAGGCCCCTACGCTAGGGTCTATCCCTATGGCATTGTCATTGAGGATTATTAGAATGTTGGCATTGGTGTCCCCTGCGTGGTTTAGTCCTTCGAAGGCCATACCACTGGCAATGGATGCATCTCCAATGACAGCAATATGCTGTCTCTTATCCTCTCCCCTAAGCTGTGAGGCCAAGGCCATCCCTAAAATGGCCGAAATAGAAGTAGAACTATGTCCTGTACCAAAATCGTCATATGGGCTTTCTGAGCGCTTGGGAAACCCACTTATACCCCTTAATTGTCTGTTGGTATTAAATACCTCCCTACGACCGGTCAATATTTTATGACCGTAAGCCTGGTGCCCTACATCCCAAATTAGTTTGTCGTTGGGGGTGTCAAATACATAGTGTAAGGCAATTGTTAGTTCCACAACTCCCAAGCTAGCTCCTAAATGACCCTCTTTTGTGGCTACAATATCTATGATGAACCCTCTTAATTCGTGGGCAAGTTGTATTAAATCGACAAGTTCCAAGGGTCGAATATCCTTAGGGTCGTTAATATGTTGTAGAATTCCGCTAGGCATACTTAAAATGTTAGGCAAAACTAAGTTATTTAAATGTTGAATTGAATATTTCTTAAGGTATCATTAACGGTTTTTCCGGAAATCTTAAACAAATAGTATTTTTTTTGACCCTATGCCAATATTTGTTACTATTGTGCTTTAAAATGATTATTATGATCAACCCCTTCGACGATACTTATTTCATGAAAAAAGCCTTGCAAGAGGCAGAGGCGGCTTTTGATAAAGGAGAGGTTCCCGTAGGGGCCGTTATTGTTGTTGAAAATAGGATCATAGCGCGGGCCCACAATTTAACGGAGCGTTTGAACGATGTTACTGCACATGCCGAAATGCAGGCCATAACTGCTGCAGCCAATTTTTTGGGAGGAAAATATCTTAACAAATGTACCCTTTATGTCACTTTGGAACCATGTCAAATGTGCGCGGGTGCCTTGTATTGGAGTCAAATTTCCAAAATTGTATATGCGGCAAAGGATTTGGACAGGGGCTTTGTGGCCATGGGAACCAAACTACATCCCAAAACAGAATTGGTCAACGGGATTTTGGAGGAGGAAGCCTCTGAAATCCTAAAACGCTTCTTTATTCAGAAACGCAATTTGAATTAGTTGGAATTTTAATAGTATCCACTGCGCAACCTTTTAAGGGTATTAGGGTCTATTTATAAATAATACATTGGAATATGCAGCTTCGCGTTATAATAAATTCACTGGGTTTAATGCTTGTTTTACTCGGTTGTACCAATGATAATACCCATGGGAATGAAGATGTGGTAAGGGGGAGTTGGAGCTTGATAAATGTGAGTGGTGGTTTCGCAGGGGTAGATGATAATTTTGAAAAAGGGAAAATTGTTTGGAAATTTGATGCCAAGGGTGAGACTTTGGTGGTAGTCAATAACGACGACTCCAATTTAATTTATAATGGCTTGCCCACAGGAACGTATGCCTATTCCGTTCTACAGGAGAAAGACAAGTTTTATTTATTTGTCAATGACAAGGAGGTAGGTGGAATTTTGGTTGCCGAAACCAAATTGGTCCTAGACCAAAATATCACTACTTCTGGCAATGGGGCAGATGGATTTGTACTAGTATTGGAAAAATAGGCCACTTATGAAACCAAGGGCATAAAAACAAAAAACCCTGGCGCTCGCCAAGGGTCTTTGATTCTTTTAAAAAAGTATTAGCCAATTACCTGTACTTGCCCAGCAACTATACCTTTACGGCCTTCTTCTTCCTGGTATTCTACTTTATCACCTTCATTAAGTTCAGTGCCGTTTAATGCGGTTGCATGAACAAAAATGTCTTTACCCGTGTCGTCGTTGGTAATGAAGCCAAATCCCTTGGATTCATTAAAAAATTTTACTGTTCCAGTCATTGCAATGAAATTAAAATAATAATGGTTTAGATTACTAATTTATGTTTTTTTTGGCAAAATGGAATATAATCGATTTAAAAAAAATTCCAAAACTATTGATTATCAGTGGTTTTATTCTGCTTTCCTTGCATTTTTCTAATGTTATCCTCTGTTAACATATAGTCCTTCATTTTTTTGCCTTTACTGACCGTAATAAGAAATAGGGGCATGGCCACCAAAAAAATTCCTACGGTGCCAAAACCAATGCATTTATCGGACATGGCCTTATTTTCCTCATTTATATTAAACCCATAAATGATGGAGGTGATAGAGGCTAAAAGAATTAAAGTGATGACATACTTCATATTCAAAGGCAAATTTAAGAGGTTAAATTAATTAATTTTCTTCTATAGGCCGTTAGCAGTTTCGATTTGGAAATGAATCCGATATATTTCCCTTCCTTGATTACGGGTAGGTTCCAGGCACCGCTACTTTGAAATTTCTCCATGATATCGGTCATTTTATCCTGATCCAGTTCAATAATGTCCGGGGGAGTGTTCATAATGTCAGCGGCCATCACTTCCTTGTACAATTTCTGGTCGAACATAATAGGACGTATATCGTCCAACAAAATAATTCCCAGTAGCGTATTGTCTTCCTTATCAATGACCGGAAATATATTTCTATTGGATTTTACGACGGCTTGGTGAACTATTTCTCCAAGATTCATTTCAGGATAAATGGGGATAAAATTATCTTCAATGACCTTATCGATATCCATTAAGGTCAGAACGGCATGGTCCTTATCATGGGTAATTAATTCCCCCTTTCGTCCCAATTCCATATTGTAGACAGAATGTGGATGTACATATTTGGTAATGGAATAGGAAATGGCAGAGGTTACCATTAGAGGAATAAATAATTCATATCCTCCTGTGACTTCGGCAATAAGGAATATTGCGGTAAGAGGGGCGTGGAGAACCCCTGCCATAAGTCCAGCCATGCCCACCAATGTAAAGTTGCTTTCAGAAATTGGGTAAGGAAAAATTCCAATACTGTTGATTACTTTGGCGATGCAATTGCCCATAATGCTTCCCATAAAAAGTGTTGGGGCAAAGATTCCCCCCACTCCTCCGGCACCAAAAGTCAGTGCACAGGCAATAATTTTAAAAAATACCAATCCGGCCAACAAAGCAATAACGACCCATATCTCTGAAAGGTCTAGGTTAAAAATGTTGTTTTCCAATACTTTTTCAGGACTGCCCAGGAGGAGGTTATTAATAACGTCAAAACCTTCGCCGTATAAAGGAGGCACCAAATAAATCAATATCCCAATGGCAACACCGCCAAAGAGAAGTCTTTTTATGGGGGAGCCTATTTTGTCGAATAATTTTTGGATCCGCTCATAGACTTCTGTAAAATAAATAGAGGTTAGTCCTGCAAATAATCCTAGGACTATAAAGAAGGGAACATCGGAAATAATAAATTCGTCCTCAATTTTAAAAGGCAAAAGCACATCACTTCCAAAGAAAAAGTAGGATGTTATTATTCCTGAAATCGAAGCTAGGAGTAAGGGAAGCATGGAGGCCATGGTAAGATCAAGGCTAAAAACTTCAATGGCAAAAATAATGGCGGCAATGGGGGCCTTAAATATAGAGGACATGGCACCTGCGGCTGCACAACCTATCAGCAAATTTCTAGTAGTCTGGTTTACATGGAACATTCGGGAAATATTGGAGCTTATTGCTGCTCCTGTGGCTACTGTTGGTCCCTCCAATCCAACGGACCCCCCAAAGCCAACTGTTATGGGAGCTGTTAGAATGGAACCGAACATCTGATATTTTCGCATTATTCCCTTCATTTTGGAAATGGCAAAGAGGGTAGAAGGGATACCATGGCTAACTTTATTGCGAATCACATATTTAATGATCAAATAAACAATGGTAAGACCAATTATAGGAAAAACAAAATAAAAGGCGTTGTGGTAATATCTGACCAAATTACCTTCCAATAGATGTTGAAAAAAGTGGGTTAGATTTTTAAGGACAACAGCACCTAGGCCAGAGGTAAATCCCACCAGAATACTAAGGATGTATATAAATTGCCTTTGGGAGATGTGTTTTGCGCGCCAAACCAAGAAGTTGTTTAGCCATGATTTTTTTAGTGCTGCCATGATTCTGAAAAAAATCCTGCTATCCAATAAGGTAGCAGGATTTTAAAGATATGATTATAAATCCAATTTTAGATGAAGTTCCTTTAGCTGGGCACCATCTATTGGGGCAGGGGCATCGATCATGACATCGCGGCCACTGTTGTTTTTTGGAAAGGCAATAAAATCCCTTATGGTTTCCTGGCCGCCCAAAATTGCCACCAATCTATCCAAGCCAAATGCCAAACCTCCATGTGGAGGGGCACCATATTGAAAGGCATCCATTAAGAATCCAAACTGAGCCTTGGCTTCCTGCTCGCTAAAACCAAGATGTCTAAACATTGTGGCCTGTATTTGTTTATCATGTATACGTATAGAGCCCCCGCCAATTTCATTGCCGTTTAAGACCAAATCGTAAGCATTGGCCTTCACAGCTCCTGGGTCGGTATCCAACAACTCCAACTGCCCCGATTTAGGTGAGGTAAATGGATGGTGCATGGCATGGTAATGTCCTGTTTCCTCGTCCAGTTCCAATAATGGAAAATCTATTACCCAAAGTGGTGCAAATTCATCTTTTTTGCGCAGTCCCAAGCGCTCAGCCATTTCCATTCTCAATGCACTCAACTGCGTTCTAGTTTTATTGGCGTCACCGGACAGCACACATATTAAGTCTCCTGGTTTTGCCCCAGTGGCTTCTGCCCAATTCGCAAGATCTTCCTGATCATAAAATTTATCAACTGAAGATTTAAAGGAGCCATCATCGTTGTATTTGGCATAGACCATGCCTTTGGCTCCTATCTGTGGCCGGCGTATCCAGTCCACAAGGCCGTCTATCTCCTTTCGGGTATAAGCTGCTCCACCTGGTATGGCAATGCCCACCACCAATTCTGCCTCGTTGAATATTCCAAAATCCTTGTGTTGGGCAATGGCATTGAGTTCACCGAACTCCATTCCAAAGCGGATATCCGGTTTATCATTGCCGTATTTTTTCATAGCTTCATCATAGGTCATTCTAGGGAATTTGTCGATAGAAACCCCTTTTATTTCCTGCAATAGATGTCTGGTCAGCCCTTCAAAGACCTTTAGAATATCCTCTTGTTCTACAAAGGCCATCTCACAATCTATTTGGGTAAATTCGGGTTGTCTATCAGCCCTTAGATCCTCATCCCTAAAGCATTTAACGATCTGGAAGTACTTATCCATTCCCCCAACCATTAATAATTGTTTAAATGTCTGAGGTGATTGTGGCAAGGCATAAAATTGACCTTCGTTCATTCTACTCGGAACTACAAAATCTCGGGCACCCTCTGGTGTCGATTTTATTAAATAAGGTGTTTCAACTTCAATAAAACCCTGGTCGGAGAGATGTTTTCTAACCTCCATGGCTACCTTATGCCTAAAAATAAGGTTATTCTTAACGGGGTTTCTACGAATGTCCAGGTATCTGAATTTCATGCGGATATCTTCCCCTCCATCGGTCTGGTCCTCTATGGTAAAAGGGGGTGTCAAGGATTTATTGAGGATTTTGATCTCAGAGACCAGTACTTCTACATTTCCTGTAGGGATATTTGGGTTTTTGGAGGTCCTTTCAATAACTGTTCCTTTAACCTGAACAACAAATTCACGACCTAGGGATCTTGCAATTTCCATGATCTCCTTTGAGGAACGTTCCTCGTCAAAAATGAGCTGGGTAATACCGTACCGGTCACGTAAATCGGCCCATATCACAAAACCTTTGTCCCTAACCGTTTGTACCCATCCGGACAGGGTAACCTGAGCCTGTTGATTGGTTTCCCGTAATTCACCGCAATTATGACTTCTATACATCTTATTGATTCATCTATGAATAGGCAAATGTAAGAAGTAATAGGGTAAGCTGAAAAAAATATCTGCAATTGAGAAATTAGGAAATTTGATAGATGTATATTATCAAATTCTAATAATTTTTAGAGAATATTAACAAAACTTAACTATTTTAGTATATAATTCTAACGAAACTCATTAATATGAAACAGAAATTAATTAAGAAAAACATGTTCTTATTTCTTTTATTGGCGCCTTTGCTATTGGTAGCTCAGGGGGTTGTAAACGGAAAGATAACAGACACTGGCCTAGGAGATCCACTTCCCGGCGTCAATGTGGTAATTAAAGGAACCACAACAGGTACTACCTCGGATTTTGATGGTAATTACGATATTTCAGTGGATAATTTTCCTGCAACCTTAGTTTTTTCATCATTGGGATATGCCCCCAAGGAAATGCAAGTGACCGGGCCAACCACTTTAAATGTTGCCTTGGAGGAAGCTGCAACAGGTTTGGAGGAAGTAGTGGTAACAGGATTGGCAACATCGGTTAAACGGAGTAATTCTGCCAATGCAGTTGCTTCAGTTTCTGCGGATGAATTAACGGGAAGAACACCGCCACAAACCTTGGATGGCGCCCTGGCCGGTAAATTTGCAGGAGCGCAAATTACAGCGGCATCAGGGGCTCCCGGTGGTGGTATGTCGGTTAAGTTAAGGGGGGTAACCTCTATCAACGGACAGGGCCAGCCATTATATATTATAGATGGAGTTTATGTAAATAACAACAGTGTTTATGCTGGGGGTCTAAATGAGATTTCCAATGCAGCAGGTGGTGGTGCCTCTTCCACCGATTCACAGGACAACGCATCAAATAGGATTGCGGATATAAATCCTGACGATATTCAGAATATTGAAATATTGAAAGGAGCTTCAGCCTCTGCAATTTATGGATCTAGGGCAGCTGCTGGTGTAATCATTATTACTACCAAAAAAGGGAAGGCGGGAAAAACAAAAATCAATTTTTCCCAAGCCGTAGGATATAACGAAGCTGTAAATTTGTTAGGTCAAAGAAATTGGACCTCAGCATTGGCGGAGAGCGTTTACGGAGAAGGTGCCTTATATACCGCCGCCGAATCTGCTGGTAGATTAAGGGATTATGAACAGGAAATCTATGGTGAAAAGGGCTTTATTACCAATACTAATTTAAGTATTTCAGGGGGATCCGAAAAAACCTCATTTTTTGGCAGTTTTACCAACAATGAGGAAGATGGTATTGTAAAAAGGACTGGCGCATCCAAACAATCGCTTAGATTGAATGTGGATCACAGGATAACAGACGACATTAAATTATCCTTGACAGGAAATTATTTGGAGTCCAGTGCAGATAGGGGATTCTTTAACAATGACAACTCCAACACTACCATTGGTGTTTCTTTATTATTTACCAGGCCTTGGGATTATTTGTTGCCCGATGCGGATGGTAATTATCCTGATCACCCAGCTAATTCTTCCAATCAGATACATACTCGGGATATAATGACCAACAATGAATCGGTTAGCCGTTTAATTGCCGGTGGGGCTTTGGATGTGAATTTATTTAGAAATGAAAATCAAAGTTTAAAAATGATTCTGAAGGCCGGTATAGACACTTACACTCTTAAAACTACAGTTTTTTTCCCGCGGGAATTACAGTTTATGAGTCCGGCTGTAGGTGGAGTGGACGGATTGTCCTCTGATGGTACCACACAGAACACCGATGCCAATTTTTCGGGATTTCTGGTACATAATTTCCGAACAGATAATGAACTTAGTTTTACCACCCAAGCAGGGGTGACCAATGAGCAGTTTTCCCAAAACACGGTTAGGGTAACTTCAACTGGTTTAATTGCCTCTGAACAAAATGTGGATCAGGCGGCCAATGTTAAGGTAGATCAATTTAGGTTGGAACAGGAAGATGCCGGTTTTTTCGTTCAAGAAGAGGTTAACTTTCAGGATAAATTAGTGGGAACCATCGGTATAAGGGGAGATAAGTCCTCTAACAATGGCGATGCCAATAAGTTGTTTTATTATCCTAAGGCTTCCGCTGCAGTGAATATTCACAATTTCGACTTTTGGAATATGGAGAAGGTAAACCAGATTAAGTTGCGTGCTGCTTACGGTGAAGCAGGCAATTTTGCCCCTAATGGAGCCCTATTCACCACTTATGTAAATTCGTTGATCAACGGAAATGTGGGGATAATAACTCCGTCTACCCTTGGGGATCCCGCCATTCAGCCCGAAAGACAAAAAGAATTGGAACTAGGTTTGGATGCAGGGTTTTTTAATAACAAGGTAACCTTGGAATTTACCTGGTATAACAAGAAAGTGGAAGATCTAATTCTTCAAGCGGATAACGAACCTTCCTCGGGCCATAGTTTTCGCTGGGCCAATGCAGGGGCTTTGGAAAATAAGGGAGCGGAAATTGGGTTAAACGTAAATGCTTTTGATAACGAAAATTTTTCATGGGATTCCGGAATAATTTGGTTTAGAAATAGATCGGAAATAACGAAATTAACTGTGGCATCTTTTGATACCCAAGGTTTTGGTACAGGTCTGGGAACATTTAGAATTGAAGAGGGCAAAAGTGCTACCCAAATAGTTGGGAATGACGAAAATGGCAATGTGGTGGCCCTGGGGGATGCCGAGCCGGATTTTCAAATGTCATTCAATAATAATTTCAAATACAAGGATTTCACTTTATCATTTTTTTGGCATTGGAAAAAAGGTGGCGACAATGTGAACCTAAGTAGGTTGCTTTCTGATTTTGGAGGCACCAGTGCTGATTTCGATAAAATATCACTGGACCCTTCTGGAACGTTGAATAATGGGGATTATAGAATTAATGCATTTGGAGCAGGTTTTGCCGGCCCCTTTGTGGAAGATGCTTCGTATTTAAAATTAAGGGAAGTAGGTTTGTATTACAATCTTCCGGAAAATACGCTCCAAAAACTTTTTAAAGGAAATGTTTCCAATGTAAAAATTGGCCTTTCAGGACACAATATCATCAATATTTTTGATTATAATAGCTATGACCCTGAAGTATCTAATTTTGGTTCAAGCGCTGCAGGGATAGGAATTGAAGTGGCTCCATTTCCATCGTCCAAAAGATTTATGTTTCACTTATCAATTGGACTATAACATTAAAAAAAAATAATATGAAAATCACAAATAAATTAAAAGTTCTATTTATGACCTTAATCGGATTGCTGGTTTTTGGTTGTACTATTGAAGACGGGAAAGATTTAAACGGTCCGGAAACAGTATCTATTTCGGAAGGAGTATCCAGACCGGAACTTCCTCAGGTGGTAGCTGGAATTTTGGCCGATATGAGAGATCGTTTAAATACCCAAGAAGATGTTATTTCGGTGGTTGGACGGGACTATTGGAGACATCAGAGCTCTGATCCACGGTGGGCCGGAGATCTTATGACGGGTGTTTTGGATGATAACGCCTTTTATCTAACAACACCTTATGCAGCCCGATATGCCGTAGTCAAGGAATGTAATCTTTTGTTGGACGGGTTGGAAAATACGACAACAGATTTTTCCGAGGCAGAAAAGGCTGCGATTAGGGGGTTTGCAAACACCATTAAGGCGCATCAACTGTTAACAGTACTTAATATGTTATATCAAAACGGAATACGCACGGACGTGTCCGATCCTGATAATCTAGGTGCCTTCGAAGGTTATGATGCCGCTTTGACGACTATTTTAGGACTATTGAATACTGCGGCCTCTGATTTGGCAACTGGTGGAGATGTTTCCCCAAACACTTTTGGTGTCTCCTATTTGGAATTTAATAGGGCATTAACCGCCAGGGTAGCAGCCTATCAAGGAAATTATTCCCTTGTTCTAAGTGCTTTGGATGATTCCTTTATGGATTTTGCAGGAGATATGTATTTAGGCGCGTACTATCAATTTTCAGCGGCGGGATCAGATGAATTGAATCAGTTGTTTTTCGCTAAGAACTCCACCGGTGCCAATGCGAGAATTGCACATCCAGATTTTGTTAATTCCGCCGAAGCAGGAGACAGCCGTTTGGGAAAGGCAGTCCTGAGAACGGACGGACCGCTTAATATTGCAGGATTGACTCCTGGAACACATGATGTTTATATTTATGAATCCAACACGGATCCTGTTGCTTTGATTAGGAATGAGGAGCTGATTTTGTTATATGCAGAAGCGAATATGGTGGATAACCCCGGTGAAGCGGAAATGGCTATCAACATAGTGAGAGATGCTGCAGGACTTGATGATGTGCTTCCGGGTACTGTAGATGAGGATAGGCTTTTGTACGAGAGAAGATATTCTTTATTTGCCGAAGGGCATCGCTGGATAGATTTAAGAAGATTTGACAGATTGGATGAGTTGGTAATAGATAGGGCAGGGGATAACAGGGTTACCCAATTTCCTATTCCACAGAATGAAGGCCAATAAATATAGGTTGCAAAGTACCAAATAAACAAATTGAAATTAAAACTCCCTTAACAGGGAGTTTTTTATTTGTAATTAACTAACAAGCAGCATATTACAACCTCAATGTAAATTTAATGTTAACTTAATGTATCTTTTGGGTAAAATATATGTATCTTTAAAACGTTGTTAGTTATAAGACAAATTTAATATCCCAAATAATATGAAAGGAATTACACTAATTTTCGCACTTATATTTTCAGTAGTAATCAATGCACAAGATTTAAAACCGGTTTTTGAGCAGGATGGAGACATTTTAAAAGCTACCTATTTTCATGAGAACGGAGTTGTTTCCCAAGAGGGACATTTCCTTAATGGAAAACTTCATGGAGAATGGAAGATGTTTGGTGAAGATGGCAAGAAAATTGCCATGGGCGAGTATACACAAGGAAAGAAAACTGGAAAATGGTTCTTCTGGGATGCTAAGTTGCTTAAGGAAGTAGATTTCGTAGACAGTAAAATCGCTAATGTTACCCAATGGAACAATGTGGACCAATTGGCGAACAATAAATAAATTAATTTTTTCTTAATATGAGCCCGGTGATATTCACCGGGTTTTTTGTTTTTAACCTGTCGTAATTATTTTCTATGGAGTAGTCATTATACCTTCATCTTGACAAGAAAAATTCAGAATTAACCAAACTCAAAATATTAATTTACCCTATGGTTATAACAATTCCTTCCGAAGATGGGATAATTATATTAGAAGGGCTTGGACAGGATTATGACCAATTATTGTGATTATACAAAACTTGTAATTATTCTGTGAAAGGAAGAATCCGTTGATTCCTTTGGCAAAAACATTGCACCAGCTTATAAGTATGAAACCTGTAAGGGAGATTCATGAATACCTAATCTTTTCATTTTCTTTGCTTGTCCAAAGAAAACGAAACAAAAGAAAAGACCCTTCTTCACTAGGTGGCCCATAAAATCTAGGGATTTTATGGGCCGATGCCATGGCCTAAATTATTTCCAAGGCTTCAATAATTCTTTACGGCCATGACATCTCCACGACGGAAGAAGATTGACCGAACCATGGACTTTGAAGGCAATAATTAACGGTATGGATAAGGGACAATGATTTATCTACACTATTAGGTTGAAGGAACAAAGGAAAGGCCTATTTTCAATTTACTTAAGTGGTTATTATTGTTTTTTATAGGTTATCGTGAATCTTCGATTTCGTCTTAAATCAAGTGGTTTTCACATGGGATAGGGGCAGATTAACATGAAGTCCTGGGCTACGGCTGGCCCCACTAAGCTAAGGTATACAATACCTTGGTTTATAGGCCCTGGTCGTTTTTTTGACGATGCAAAAGATGAACAAGGCACAAACTCCAGGAAACTTAATTCTATCTTTTATAATTCACAGACAACTTTTGGGATTGATTCCTTGGACACAATGCTACAAGACAAGATATAGCACAAAAAAAAGAGGCTGTCCTTTTAGACAGCCTCTTTTTTTAAGATGTGGGTACTTGCTTAAGCTGCAGTTACCGCATCAGTTTTAGTTTTGCCGATACCCCTAAGGGCAATTTTCATCCTATAGGTAATATTGAATAGCACTGGAACAATGATCAAAGTAAGAAAGGTGGCTACGATCAAACCAAAGATTACGGTCCAGGCCAAAGGACCCCAGAAAACCACATTGTCTCCACCCATATATATGTGAGGGTTAAATTCCGAAAACAATGCAAAGAAGTCGATATTTAACCCTATTGCCAAGGGAATCAATCCTAAAACAGTGGTAATCGCGGTTAGGATAACTGGTCTAAGCCTTGCCTTTCCACCCTTAATGATGGCTTCTGTGGCATCTTCCTTGGTCAGTAGTCCCTTATCATCCATGCCAAGTTTTACCTTCCTACGGTCTATAAGAATTTGGGTGTAGTCCAATAGCACCACCCCATTGTTCACTACAATTCCCGCCAAGGAAATTATGCCCATCATGGTCATCATAATCACAAAGGACCATCCGGTAATCATTAACCCTCCAAATACTCCTATAAAACTAAGGAAAATGGCAATCATAATGATCAGAGGTTTAGAAATACCACCAAACTGAAATATCAATATCAGCATGATAAGTCCCAATCCGGTAAAAAATGCCCCAACTAAGAACATCATCTGTTTGTTTTGCTCTTCAATTTGTCCGGTATAATCTATTTTTATACCTGTTGGAAGGTTCTTAAACTCTTCCATTTCTTTTTGTATTTCAGCTACAATGGCGGCAGCATCCGTAAAACCAGGTTGCAAACCTGAATATACGGTAACCACACGTTTATTGTCCCTATGCTTTATGGCGCTAAAACCAGAAGTATTTCTCTCCGTTGCTACAGCGGAAACAGGAATTTCTTTAACTTTTCCTGTAGCTTGATCTCTAAAAATGATATTTTGATTAAAAAGGGCACTTTTGTTGTACCTCAAATCTTCGTTAAAACGAACATTGATATCATAATCCTCACCGTCTTCCTTAAAAACACCTGCTTTTTCGCCAAATAAGGCCCTTCGCAATTGGTTTCCTACCTGCCCCACCGAAACGCCAAGTTCACCCGCTTTTTTACGATCCACTACCACCTGCATGGAAGGTTTGCTTTTATTAACATCAATCTTGATTTCTTCAATACCGGCGATATTTTTGGTATTTATAAAGTTTCTTATATCCTCTGCTGTATTGATCAATTGGTCGTAATCCTTTCCTTCCAGTTCAATGTTAATGGGATAACCGGCTGGTGGGCCATTGGCCTCTTTTTCAACAGATATGGCAACACCGGGGTAAATACCGCTGAGTCCAGACTGTACTTTGGCACGGATGTCTTCCGTGTTCACCCCTCTCCTATACTTGAATTCACTAAAGTTAACAGTGATTTTTCCTTTATGGGGCATTTCGGCGGCAGAACCTCCATCGGCCAAAGGATTGCCAGCTCCCTCACCTACTTGCGATACAGCCGTGGTCATCATAAAGTTTTTACCATTGTCCATATAGGCCTTGTCATTTACAATGGCATAGACCCTTTTTTCAATATCCAAGGTTATATCATTGGTCTTTTCTATGGCAGTTCCCTCAGGATATTCAATATATACATATATTTCATTGGGTTTATTGTCTGGAAAAAATTCAATTTTGGTTCTTCCACTGCCTACAGACATCCCGAACAACATAAATACCGCTACCAAGAGTAAAGACGTTATTCCAAAATACCAGTACACATTTTTACCCCTTAAGGCATGTATCAATCTTTTTTCATACCAATTTTCAAAACTTGCCATGGTATTTTTTTGAAAGCGTGTGGCCCATTTTTTTACTGCGTATTTGTATATCCAGAACATTGCTGCTGTTAAGATCATTACCGAGCCAAAGCCTCTCATAGCTCCACCAAATAATAAAATTAATACCCCGATTCCGCCCATAACGATGCTAATGCGCACCAACTGCTTTAATGTAAGTTCCTTTTCTTCGGTATCCATAAAATTGGAGACCAACATGGAGTTCATAAAAATGGCCACAAACAAGGAGGAGCCTAATACTACGGATAGGGTAATTGGAAAATAGATCATGAATTGGCCAAATATCCCTGGCCATAGTCCTAAGGGAACAAAGGCAGCCACAGTGGTGGCGGTGGAAATTATAATGGGAAAGGCAATTTCACCAATACCTTTTTTAGCTGCCTCAATACGTGGCATGCCCTCATCCATTAAGCGATATACGTTTTCTACTACCACAATACCGTTATCCACCAACATTCCCAAGCCCATAATCATTCCAAAAAGAATCATGGTATTAAGGGTATAGCCCAACCAGGATAATATCATAAAGGACATAAACATGGACATTGGTATTGCAAAACCAACAAAAAGCGCATTTCGAAAACCTAAAAAGAACATTAGGACGCCTACTACCAGGATTATTCCAAAAATAATATTGTTAACCAAATCGTCTACCTGGTTAAGTGTTCTCGTGGATGAATCGTTGGCTATGGAAATATGAAGATCTGCAGGGAAATAGTTGGCCTTGGTGGTTTTTACAATTTCCTTAATTTGATCCGATGCGGATATGGAATTTTGACCTGCCCGTTTTTTTACATCCAACATCACTACGCTCTCCCCAAATTCCCGGGCATAGGTAGTTTTGTCCTTTTCATCAAAATATACTTCGGCAATATCTTTTAGATATACGGCCCCGTTTTCCGATTTTACTACAAAATCGTTCAGCTGGCTAGGATTTTCTACTTCGCCCAATATACGAATGGTACGTCTTTGTCCACCGATCTTTAAATTCCCTGCGGACATGGTCATGTTACCGTTGCCAATGGCCTGCATTACATCATCAAAGCTTACCTTTGCCGCCATCATTTTATACACATCTACCGCCACCTCTACTTCTTTGTCCTGGGCTCCACGGATGTCGGCTTTTTTTACTTCAGGAAGGTTTTCAATTTCATCCTGTAGGTATTCGGCAAATTCCTTTAATTTCTCCACCGGATAATCGCCGGTAAAGTTGATGTTCATAATGGGAACTTCTTCGGAAAAATTGAGGTCGAATACATTTGGTTCTACTTTGGCACCATTAAAAGTTGGCCAGTCTTCACTAGCTTTTTCACTATCAACCTCATCCTTTACCCTTTGTTTGGCAGCTTCAACTGTAATTTCCTCATTGAATTCTACTGTGATGATAGAATAATCTTCCTGTGAAGTAGAGACGATCTCCACCACATTACTAATATTCTTTAATTCGTCTTCCAAAGGGTCTGTTATCAACCTTTCAATATCTTCGGCGGTATTCCCTGGATATGGGGTGCTGATATAAATCTTGGTTTCTATGATCTCTGGAAAGTCCTCGCGCGGCATGGCGAAATAGGAAGATAATCCTATCCATAGAAAGATACCGATCATTACATATATAACCGAAGGGTTGTCTATTGCCCACGATGATAGACTAAATTCTTTGTCTGCGTTTTTTTGTAGTTTACTCATGGACTTTTTAGTTTAAAACTTTAACTTTTTGGCCGTCTTTTACGCTTCTGGCACCTTCTTTTATGATGTGATTGCCATCACTGATACCAGAAAGTACTTCTACATAACCATTTTGGGTCATACCAGTGGTAATTATCATCTTTTTAACGATCGCTTCGTTCTCGGCGTTCAGTTCTTCGGCCACATAGGCATACTGTTCGCCATCGGCATTTTCGGAAACAATACTTTGTGGAATAAGAATGGCACTTTCGCTGGTATAATCATTCAATTGAACCTTGGCGCTCAAATTCGGCTTAATGGTTCCGGTCTTATTTGGAACGGGTATTTCTACTGTAAAAGACCTATTTCCAGGGTTTATAAAGTTTCCTGTTTGCCGTATATTGGTCATTATACTATCGCCCAAAACAGGGAAGTATACCTTGGCTTCCTTGCCATTTTTTATACTGCCCAAATAGGTTTCAGGTACTTCGACAACAATATACATATCCGATAGGTTTACAATTCTGAATACTTCAGATCCAGGGCCGGGGGAAACTACCGTACCTTGATCTTTGATAACGTCGTCTATAATTCCGGAAAATGGTGCTCTAATGGTTGACTTTCCTAATTGACTCTGCATTTGTTTAACCAGATTTTCAGAAGACTCAAAATTGGTTTTTGCCTGTAAGTACTGAATTTCAGATCCTATCTTTTGTTCCCATAATTTCTCTTGGCGCTCAAAAGTGGTTTTTGCCAATTGAGCCTGAGTTTTCAATTGCTCCAATTGGCTGCCCATTCCACCATCATCTATGCTGGCCAAGATTTGACCCTTACTTACTTGTTGACCTTCTTTTACGTATACCCTTTTTAATACGCCTTGCATTTCCGGGTAGATAAGAACGTTTTGTTTTGTTTTTACATCGCCCTGTAAATCCAAGTAGTGGTCAAATTTTTTGGAATTGGCAACAACTGTGGTAACCAAGGGAAGATTTTCATTTCCACTCATTGCCCCTATAACCGAATCCAACTTTTTAAGTTCGGCTTCCATTAATTGTTGCTTTTCGAACAGTTCGCTTTTTTTGGAGCGAAGGGCGTTAAGGTCGCCTCCAGATATGAGTTGATCTACTGTTTGTTGATTATCGGAACCGCAAGAGACCAGTATGGCGCCCAGTGCGAATATTTGAAGTATTTTTTGCATAATTTTTTATTGATAGGTTGATGTTTTACGTTTATTGTTATCTGTTAAGTACCGTTTCCAATTCGGTTTTATTGTTTATTACTTGTACCATGGATTGTAAATATTCCTGTTGTGCATTATATAACTGCGTTTGTGCCTGCCTTAGCTCAAAACTGGAGGCAAGTCCTTCTGTGTATTTAACTTCGTTCTTATGTTCGATACGTTCCGCGAGCGCTAAATTGTCACTTGCAGTGTTATATTCTTCTATTGAGAAGAGGTAGTTGCTCTTAGCCGTTTTATGTTGTAGGCGTATGTTCTGTTCTGTCTCCGACATTTGGGTCTTGGCTTTTTCCAGAGCAATTTTTGCCCTTGCTGTCTTGGCGCTTCTGCCAAGGGAGCTAAATATGGGAATGTGCAGGTCTAATCCCAGTACGGAAGAATCGAACCATTGCGTATCATTACTTAAGAAGTTGAACTTGTCACTGTAAGAGGTACTTCCATAGTTTACAAAGGCATTAAGGGTTGGCAGGGCCAAACTCTTTTGAAGTTTAAGTTCCAGTTCCCTCTGTTGATTTAGATTGTTGATTATTTTGAAATCAATATTGTTATCTAATACCAAATCTTCCTCCAACAGATCCAAACGTATCTGTGCTTGTGCCAAATCGGATAGATTTTCCTTCAATTTGGTGGGAGCTTCAATATCCAATCCCATAAGTAGATTTAACATTTGAAGGGTAATCGACTCTAGACGAAGTGAGTTTTTTAGTTGATTGTCAACAGAGGATAATGTAATCTGCAATTGTTCCACACTTTCTTCATCTCCAAGCCCATTTTCGAAAAGCTTTTGGGTTTCGAATAGATTTTTTTCCAAATTGGCCTTGTTTTTTTCTAATATGGCAACGCTCTCCTGCGACAAAAGGACATTACCATATGCCTCAACAACGGATTTACGCACCTGTAGTTCAGTCTTTTCCTTATTGTTATTACTATAGGCAATAAAGGTTTTTGCTGCTTGCACACCAACGATGTAAGAGCCATCAAAAATCTGTTGTTTAAGGGTAGCAGTGGCATTGGCGGTTTGGGGTTGTCCAAACACTATTGGAATAAAGGTCCCAGGTTCTTGGCCTGCCAATTCACCTGGCAATAAAGAGACTGGTTGCTTTAATTGGTTTTGATAGCTCACTGCCCCGTCAATCTGCGGAAGTCCTGTAGCAATGGTTTCCCATTTTTGTTTTTTTGCATCCAACAAATCCCGATCGGCATTAATGGCACTGTAATTATTTTCCAAGGCAAAGGCAATAGCCTCCTCTAGGGTAAAACTATGGGATTGTTCTTGGGCATAAGTCCCAGTAACGGTAAATAGCATTAATAGTGCTATATAGATGTATTTCATAAAATTCGATTTAATGTTTTTTGATTGGGTCATTTAGCTGTATTTTATTCATGTGTAGAATCTATGATATCGTTTAGTATCTTTCTACCCTTTGGTGTTACAATTCCACGCAAATGATATTCAAGAAAATAATCCTGTAATTCTTTTGGAGAGAAATTGCCCTCTGGAAAAAAGCGTCCGTCCTTGATACTGGCCACGCCCGAAATATAGATGCGTGATACAAATTCGATGTTCAAATTTTCCCTGTAAATTCCAAGTTTCAAACCTCTTTTAATATTTTTTATCGTGCATTCCTGCATTAGTTCGTATTGCTTTTTCCTAAGGTTCGCAAAAATTTTGGGATAGTATTTCTGTAACTGGTACTGGGGGGAAGACTTTTCATCCTTTAAGTGGGAAATGACAAACTTTTTAATGTCGTACAATTCTTCTATAGGATTCTTAACATTGGCACATATAAAATCTATTCCGGTATTAATTTGGTTAAATAAACTAAAAGTGCACTCTTGCACCAATTTTGTTTTATTTTCGAAATGGGTATATATGGTTTTCTTGGATATGCCCATTTCATTGGCCAAATCGTCCATAGTAACACTTTTGAACCCTAGGTTCAAAAACATTTCGGTTGCTTTTTCTAAAATCTTTTCTTTCATAGAGTGTGCAAATATAGTTCAGGAAACTTATAAAACAAAAAAAGTTTCCAAAGTTTTACCTTTTCTTAACATCTTGCTTGATCTTCTACATTTGCTATTGGTAATTGTTTCTTTATGGTCAGTGATTTCTTTTGATGTATTTTTGAAAAAAATTGAGGTTATGCAGAGTATTGAACAATACAGGTCCGATTTTCTAGCCCATATGGAGCACAGGTTCAACATTAAAGAGCCTGTAAATCTGTATGAGCCAATATCCTACATTCTTAATTTAGGGGGGAAAAGACTAAGGCCGGTTTTAACTTTATTGACCACTGATATTTTTGGGGGAGATTACAAAAAGGCTTTGGATGCTTCATTGGCCATTGAGGTATTTCACAATTTTTCTTTGGTACATGATGATATAATGGATGAGGCACCTTTGAGAAGGGGAAAACAAACGCTGCACAAAAAGTGGGACATGAATACCGGGATTCTTTCCGGGGACGCCATGTTGATTTACAGTTATCAACTGTTGGAAACTTATCCCGCGACCACTTATAAGAAATTGATGAAACTTTTTAGCACAACTGCCTTGGAAGTTTGTGAAGGGCAGCAGTACGATGTGGACTTTGAGAACAGGGAAGATGTAAGCATTGGGGAATATCTGGTTATGATCCAAAATAAAACCGCAGTTTTGGTAGCAGCAGCCATGAAAATGGGAGCAATCATTGCGGATAAACCTGATGATGTCCAAGATATGATTTATGATTTTGGAAGGAATCTAGGTATTGCCTTTCAATTACAGGATGATTATTTAGATGCTTTTGGAGACCCGGAAAGCTTTGGAAAACAGCTTGGGGGGGATATTATTGAAAACAAAAAGACTTTTTTGTACCTAAAGGCGTTGGAATTAGGAAGCGTGGAACAGGCGCAGGAGTTGGAGCATCTCTTTTCCATTAAACCCAAGGATGCCACCAATAAAATAAACACAGTAAAAGAATTATTCCAAGAAACAGGAGCGGTATCCCGTACCTTAACAGAAATAGAAACCTATACCGACAAGGCTTTTAAAACCTTGGAAATGCTGGGAGTTGAACCTGGGAAAAAAGAAATATTAAGGCAGTTTGGTACTGCCTTAATGAAACGCGAGGTTTAAGCTACATTCTTAAACACGATGAATTTGCTGCGGTTTAGGCAGTTATTCCTTTTTCATACCGGATAAATATTCAATTACATCCCTTATTTCCCTTTTGGACATTATGGTTCCCATAGGAGGCATCCCTGAGGCCATATTCTGTCTTTTTTCAATTCTGGATAGGGCAATTTCCATAGGCTCGGCATCAGAGGTTTTAAGTATAAGCTCGTCATTGGTTTCCTCCTCCAAAATTCCCGTCACCGTCTGTCCGTCCTTTAGGGTAACGGTAACCATCCCATATCCTGGCGATAAGCGTGCACTTGGATTAATCAAGGCCTCAAGGATCTGTTCCCGGCTAAGGAGGTTTCCAATATTGTCCAGCGCAGGGCCCACGGATCCACCGGCGCCTCCAACGGCATGACATCGAATACATTGTCCGGTAGAGTTAGTGATGAAATAATCGTAGCCGGCCCTTCTATTGCCCCCATTTAGGGTTTCGGAATAGGCATCCAAACCGTCCCCATGGGCTTTTAGGTTGCCCATTTCTGCAATTAGTTCTTTGGATTGGGTTGCTTCAACAGCCTCTGTTAGATCCAAAATAACCCCATTGGATAGCTTCTTGTTATTTCCTTGTTTTATTAGCGCACTTAGGACATCCTTACTTTTTTCGAGGGGCATTTCTCCCAAAACGCTCAACATTTTTTGTTGTTCTGCAATTGATCCACTTTTAAATATAGGCTCCACAATAGCTGGCAACTTTTCCTTGGGAATATCTACTTGGGTTACCAATCCTACAGCTACGGTACGGACATTCCTGTCTTTGTCTGCCATGCCGATCCTCATAGCTTCTTCTATTTTGGTATAGTGTAAATCACCCAGGGCCATGAGCATGGCGGAGCGTACTTCCGGGGAATTATGGCTTTTCATGATAGTTGCCAATTGGGCATTGTACCCATCTATTTTGAGGCTGCTTATGGTCTTGGCCGCCGCCACTAATATATCCGGATTTTTATCCTTTAAAAATTCTGGAATATACTTTTCTATTTTCTGTTTTACCGCAATGGCATCCCTGTTGATTTCTCCCCTATAGCGACCATCTACCCTGTCCAATACGGAAGGGGAGGCCCAAGTACCTATAGCTGCCAAGGCCTCACCTCTAAGGGTGCTGGAAACTGTTGTTCTCCTTGCAAAGTCGATTAGTAGGTCCAACTCCTTATCGCCGCCAACCCTTAGTGCGGCATTTATACTTCTGCGCAACAGTGGTTCAGAGGTAAATCTTTCCTCTTTAAGCAAGGAAGCCAAAGCAGGCAGGGCAGGTTCTATAGACCAATCGTCGTTGATGGCCCTAGCGGCCTCGGTAACAATATATTCGTCCTGGTCTTTTAAAAATAGGGCTAATTTTTCATGCTGTAATCTTCTCAATACCAATACTGCTGCTATGCGCAAACTTCTATTATTGCTTTCGGCCAAGGCAATTATAGGGGCGGATTCCCCAATTCTTGTAAGCGCCAAAACTGCCGCATGTCTTAAATAAAGATCTTCGTCATTATTGGCTTCCAACATATTTAAAAGCGGCTGAACCGCATTTTTTTCTGCGATCCTACCTATTGCTTGTGCGGCGAAAAAACGAACCCTGGCATTTTGGTGCCCAAGCAGGGAAATTAGGTCCTTGCCAGCCTTACTATATTTAACATCCCCCAGGGTTTTGGCAGCCTGTGCCACAATTTCCGGGTCACTGTCTTTTAAAAGTTCCAATAAAGGTTCGGCCCTTTCCAATTTTATCCTTGCCAATTGCCCAATGCCCCATATTCCATGAACTCGGGCCAATTGGTTTTCTTTTTGCGAAATGGCCGTGGTAAATGCTTTTTGGCCCTTATTATCCCTATCTGCCAATTCGAACTGGGCCTTTTGGCGAATACGCATATCCGGATACGATAGGAATTGGACCAGTTCGTCAGCGCTTTGATCCGTATAGTCCAGGGTCATTAAACGCTCTGTTTCCTTTCTTTCTGCCTTTAGGTCATTTTTGTTTTCTGACACATCCAACTTCCAAACCCGACCGTAATTTTTGGTATCCCAACCATTCATCCAGTCTGCAATGTAAAGTGCGCCATCTGGAGCGAAACGAATTCCGGTGGGGAGAATTCCGCTTAAAATATCCTGTTCCTTATTTAGTTCAAAGGAAGCGCCTTTAGGTTTTAGGTCGAAACTCCATATGTGCGATCTACTTGGATTACCAACAAACTCTACAAGGAAAAATTTATTTTTCCATTCTTTCCCCAAAGCCGTGCCCGGGTTGTATGCCATTCCTGTAGGTCCGTTGTGAAAGTTCATGATGGGAGGAATAATATAGGCCGCTTGGTTTTCCCAACGCGGAACAAAAAGTTTTTCGTCCATCCAAACGTTGTACTCATTGTTTTTTGGGTCGGTATACTTGCCGTATTGCCAGTTGGAGCGCCAACCTGCATCGGATCCTTCCACAATATATACCAAGCGTTCGCTTTCTCCACGGTGATCTCCGTCATTATCGGCGGTAATGATATTCCCGTATTCATCAAATACAAATTCGTGCGTATTACGCACACCAGCGGCAAAAACCTCGAAATCGCTACCATCGGGATTGGATCTAACAATAACCCCTTGATTTGGGTATTTGTGATGTGTCCCGTCAGCAGTGGTAATATTGGCACCTATATCGCCAATACCCCAATATATTCTTCCGTCAGGTCCTTCTATGGCCCCGGACATTCCATGGCCCCCAAAACCTATATGCACCCCGTAGCCATGTGAAATGGAAGTTTTATCGTTCATAATCCCATCTCCATCCTCATCGGTAATTCTCCACATATCCGGGGCAATTCCTACGAACATGTCATTTTTTCTAACCAATAAAGCTCCGGCAACATCGGATTTTTCCTCGTTAAAATCATTTACAATTCTCGTGGCAACATTGGCATAACCACTGGCATTTTGATCTTCCAATTTCCATATTTCCTCTTTTTGCACCGTGAGATCTTTCCAATCGTGTATGCCATCCTTATTTAGGTCCTTTAGCCAATTGTTATCTTCACTTTTTTCGGTTGCGAAGGTTTCGTGTAAAAAGTTTTTTCGGTCTTCTACGGATTGTAGGGCTATGGATGGGGTCATCCAGTGTCTGAACCCCCTTATATCAAATTCAGAGTTTTTTTGTCGGTTGGTCCTGGTCAGGTATATGTTTCCTTCATCATCCACGGACATGGCCACCGGATCTGGAGCCAAGGAATCAGATGCCCAGAGAGACAATGTTAAGCCTTCTGCGACTTGGGCGGGAACATTTTCCCTTATTTCCTTAAACCTACTTAGGGCTGTTGTGGTATCTTCCTTTATGACCAACAAGGGTTCCTGTGGTTCTTGGTGTTGCTTGGGTTTTTTATCACATGATATGGCGAAAATGCCAAAAAGTGATATAATTAATGCAGTCCTGAATGTAGTTATGATGCGCATGGCAGAAATTGGTTTTAAAAAGAGTAAAATATACGGGTATAAATCAGTTTTATAAAATTTTGCTCGTTAAATTAAAAAAAGCCTACGGATGAAAGCTTGGATAAATTCTTTTTTTGGGCAGGCCGCTATAATTTTTAAGTCTTCCAAGATACTGGTTTTTTCATCCAAAAATTTGAAGATTTGTTGGGGCCTACGGTTTTTGAACAGTTGTCCGAAAATTAACTTCCCCTTATTGTTGTTCCTGGATAGAATATCCAACAATAGGAGGTCATAAAACCAAAATCGGTCCTTCTTAAAAAGGGTGTTTAAGGGTTTGTCCTTTTTTAAAAATGGAATCAATGCTCTTGTTTTTTGGTGTGTCCGCATAAAGGTATATCCTGAACTTGGCTTTGCCCATCCGCCAGCAATTCCTATATGTAAGATGTTGGTACTGTTGTGGACGTTAAAATCATAACAGCTCATGGGGATGCTTCCTTTTTCCTTTTCGATTATTTCGTAATCCCCACAATTCAAATTATCCTTGAGATAGGATTTTATGGCCTCTTCATATTCCTGTTGCCCAAGAACGTTTTCAGAGAATAGGGTATATTCCACCAAGGCCTCCGTTTCGGAGAATGGCAATACATACATAAAGCGGGTGTTGCCCCTTTGCGGGATGGAAAAATCCATAAAAGTAGCTTGATCGCTATTAAAGACAGCTTTTGTTGTCCTTACAAACCAGCCTATAAAATGTTGCTGTAGGACGGGATACTTTTTTTGTTCCAACAACGGCTTATAGTCAAAAATACTATTGAATATTCTTTTGCCCTTAAAGGTATCGGAATGGGTACTTACCAATACTTCATGTCCCTTATCCTTAATTTCTATTACATTCCCTTCTAAAAAAGTAATGTTGGAATGACCCTTTATTTTATGGCGATAAGTTTGGTAAAAATCCTCTGCCCGAAGCATTTTATATAGATAGGGGGCAATTGGTATACCCTTGGAATAGGTGTCATCGGCGACAAAAATATGTTTCCAGGTTTTATGTAATATAGCATCAAAATCTCCCTGGCCAATTTCCCAAAAACACCAGGTGCGATCATTTGGTTTATTCAAATTCTTATCCAACAATAGAATGGATTTCTGAGCGAAGAAATTATCCTTCCCCAATGCATCGGCCAGTAGCAATCCAGAGGCGCCCGCGCCAATAATAATATAATCGTAAGTTGCTGTGGAAATGCTCAAGGGTGTTATGGAGTTAGGCCGTGTTTAGCATTAAATTGTGTCCATTATAGGGATGCCATCCAAAAGTACAAATTCTATGGTTAGAACTTACAAGCCTGATAAAGGTAAATTATCAGGAATATTTAGGGTATTTTTTCCAGTATCCCCAATAGTTGCTCGGCATCAAGATATTGAAAATAACGTGCTTGGGCCGTAAAAGTAGTATCCAGTAGAACTAAGGCCGGCAGGCTAAAGGGTGCATCCTTTCTACTGGCCAGGAGAAGGGGTATTTCATGTATGGGGTTTCGTTTGTTTGCTCTTGAATTGGCGAAGCGTTGCTGCCCAAAAACAATGGTATCCGTAGTTTCTACATTAAATTTTATGGCATAAAAATCTCTATTTAGCTTATGTACCACCATAGGGTCTTTAAAAGCTACTTCATCCATTTTTGAGCAGGGGGAACACCAATCCGCATAAAAATCTATGAATACTTTTTTGGGGTTTACCTCAAGGGAATCGTGCAATTGTTCAAAGCTGATCCACTGAATTTCTTTTTTACCTTGGGCGTAGTTTGTACCATGGTAAAATACAAGTAGACCAATGAAAACAATTAATTTCAGCTGCTTTTCCATTTGTTTACAAAGATTTTATCCTTAGTCCTAAAAATACAGTTCGTGGAGCTCCAGGGCCATAGACGTAATTGCTATCCCTATTTTTTCCCAAATCAAAATCGTTCTGATACGCATTGGTCAAATTTTTGATACCACCAAATATCTCTATTCCTGTATCAATTTGTGAAAATGGGTGGTTATAACCGAGTCGGAGACTGAGTTCCGTAAACGATGGGGACTTGGTATATTCATCTACCTCCTGACCTGTTCCTTCGCCACTAAAATGGGCGATTTCCATGGGCCCCGTATATACTATATTGGCGCTGGCACTTAGTTTTTTTGTGGGGGTATAGGTAAAAGTAGCATAACCATAGCGGTTAGGGGTTCTCAAAAATGCCCTTTTGGCCTCCAGGCCTTCAATATTCTCCACGACATCGTCGAAAAGGCTGGACTGTAGGGTGAGGCCGGCATCGACCTGAAACAAATAATCAAAATTGGCCCTTGTTTCCATCGTAATACCACGGACTGTGGCACCACTACCATTTCGTTTTTCAAAACGCTGTCCAAATTCGTCTTCCCCCAATGGGAAAAGATAGAAGGCATTTTTTAAGTGGGTATAAAATCCCTCTAAGGTAAAACCGGCAATGAAGTTTTCTGAGGCCTTATCATAATTAATGGATCCCGTAAAACTGTTGGAGCGTTCCTCCTTTAGGCGGTCGGATAATGAAATACGGGAGATGCCTCCTCCTGCAAAAGCAATGTGCAAGTCGGTATCAAAAGCTTGCGGGGCCCTAAAACCCGTGCCCCAACCCCATCTAAATTGAGTCTCCTTGTTCCATTTGTAGAGTAAGGAGACCCTAGGGCTGATAATAGTTTTGTCTACCAGGTTGTGGCCATCGATCCTAAAACCGGAAAGAAAATTTAATTTGGGGGTAATATCCCAGTCGTTCTGCACAAAACCGCTTATAGTCCTAGTTGTCTGGTCTATTTTATAGTTATAGGATTCAATAAGGTCCAGCACTTGGTCATACACAAATTCGGAACCAATGGTAAATACGGTGTTGCCTCCTAGAAATTCCCTAAATCTATGATTGTATTGTGTGCCACCCTGATGTGTAACAACATTTGAAATTCCATAGGGCGGATTGGCCATAAATTGATCTAGTTCGGGTTGGCTATCAGGGATTATGCCGGTATAATGATCACGGTACGTATATTGACCGCCATAGTATAGGATTAGGGCACTTTTTTCCTCGTTAAAATTAATTTGATAGTCCAAACTGCCCATGAGTACATTATGGGTCCTTTCTTCGGATTGCTGTGCCAGGTGGGCAGGTTTACCCACTATCTCACCGCCATATCGGAATTCATTGATGCTACTTAAACTGACTTCCAGCTTTTGGTTGTGCTGTGGAAGATAAAAGAAGTTGGTGCCAAAGGAATTGTTTTTTAGCTGAGGTAGTTCTGAAAAATTATCGCCGTTGGCATCATAGGTATCCCGGTCCCGCTTACTGACAAAAAAGGTAGCGCCGGCATTTTGTTTTGTATTCACTACAGTTGCGTTTCCTACTAGAAGATGGTCATTGGCCTTGCTCCCTATATTTTGATAGGTGTAAGTAAAGGAATAGTCGTTTTGCCGTGGAATTTTGGTTATCACGTTCACGGTGCCAGCTATGGCACTTGATCCGTAAAGGGCCGAAACGCCTCCTCGGACTATTTCTATACGCTCTATCATATTGGTGGGAATTTGCTCCATACCGTATAAACCGGTAAGCGGGCTAAAAATGGGCCGTCCGTTGATGAGTATTTGCGAATACCCTCCTTGGAGTCCGTTTATACGCAATTGGGTATAATTGCAGGTTTGGCAATCGGTTTCCACACGGAGGCCGGGTTGAAATCTAAGCCCTTCCGAAAGATTTGTTGCCACTACATTATCCAGGGTTTTGCTATTGATCAGATTTACGATTACTGGGGAGTCCGTGCGTCTTTTGTCTGTCCGGGTTCCCGTTACCACTACCTGTTCCAGCCCCAGCACATCTTCCTTTAGTTCAAAGTCTACTTGTAATGGAATGGTGTTATTTAGTGTTATTTCCTTTTGTAGGGATTTGTACCCTATGCTTTGGCAGACTACGAAATAGGTTCCAATAGGGGCGTTTAGGCGATACCTTCCGTTTTCATCGGTAGTGGTTCCCCGTTCAGTGCCCTTAATTTGTATAGTGGCAAAAGGTAATATTTGACTATTGGACATCACGGTACCTTCCAATGTTGCTGTTTGGGCGAAAAGAGGGAAAAGCGGTAAAAATACAAATGCCCATATTACATTTTTCATTTGTGTAAATTATAATTTAGACAAATCTAAATATTTATTTAAATTAAAAAAAATGTATTTTTGCTCAAATATGTATTTCATGACGCGATCGGAAGAGAATTATATTAAGACCATTTTTCATTTAGGAAGGAAAGGTACCCAGGAAGTGGCCACCAATGCCATTGCCGAGCTAATGGAAACCAAGCCCTCCTCGGTTACGGACATGATCAAAAAATTGTCCGAAAAAGATTTGGTGAACTACAAACGGTATCAAGGGGTTTCCTTGACGAAATTAGGGACCAAGACGGCCTTGGGCATTATCAGAAAACATAGGCTTTGGGAAGTTTTCCTAGTGGAGAAGCTCGATTTTTCCTGGGATGAGGTCCATGATGTGGCAGAACAGTTGGAGCATATTAAAAGTGACAAACTAATAGATAGTCTGGACCGTCTTTTGGCATTTCCCAAGTTTGATCCGCACGGAGACCCCATACCCGATAAGAACGGAGGCTTTAAGGAAAGGGATAGGGATTTGTTAAGTGATGTCCCTATAAATACCGTTGGGGTATGTGTTGGGGTCAAGGATTCCTCGGCAACCTTTTTAAAATTTTTGGACAAGAACGGGATAGCTTTGGGAAACCAAATAAGGGTGATGGAAAGGGAGGAATTCGATGGTTCCTTAAATATTGAAATAGACGGTAGGAACATGCAGATTTCAAATGTAATTGCTTCTAATTTGTACATTAAAACCAATGATGGTATATGAACCAGATTATAGCCTATTTTGAATCCATTGACCCCATATTAGCTGCATTTTATGCCACCTTGTTTACTTGGGGACTAACGGCTTTGGGAGCTTCATTGGTATTTTTCTTCAAGACCATGAACCGCGCGGTGTTGGATGGCATGTTGGGTTTTACTGGAGGGGTAATGGTAGCCGCAAGTTTCTGGAGCTTGTTGGCACCTGGTATAGAAATGAGTCCCGGGGAAGGTTTTGTAAAGGTGATACCTGCCGCAGTTGGATTTCTATTGGGGGCTTTGTTCCTTTTTGGGTTGGATAAGGTATTGCCCCATTTGCATATTAACTTTAAGGAAAACGAAAAGGAAGGAATTAAAACACCTTGGCATAGAACCACTTTATTAACCTTGGCAATTACTTTGCACAATATTCCGGAAGGACTGGCCGTCGGGGTATTGTTTGGTGGAGTGGCCGCTGGATTTGAGGGAGCTACAATTGGCGGGGCGGTTGCCTTGGCCCTGGGGATAGGACTTCAGAATTTTCCGGAAGGTTTTGCGGTAGCTATGCCATTAAGGCGGCAGGGCTTAAGTAGAAGAAAAAGCTTTATGTACGGTCAGGCTTCGGCATTGGTAGAGCCTGTTGCAGCAGTATTGGGTGCTTGGGCGGTTCTTACTTTTCAGCCTATTTTGCCCTATGCACTGTCTTTTGCGGCAGGAGCTATGATATTTGTTGTGGTGGAAGAGGTAATCCCGGAGACCCAACAGGATAAGCATACGGACATAGCCACCATGGGTTTTATAGGCGGATTTATAATTATGATGATGCTTGATGTAGGCCTTAGTTGAAATATTTTGGTTTGTTGTGGTAATCATCTATCTTCATTTAATTTATGGGAAATACAGATAAAAGACATTGGGTTTTAAACTTGCTTATTGTGGTCACAATAATTGTAGTGGCCTTGGCATTTACGGCACATTATAAAAATTGGATTAAGACCGAAAAGGAGGAATTGGAAATATTATCCGGAATCTATTTCGTTAAAATTCCATATACGGACATGGACAGTATTACTATGGTAGAAAAGATTCCTTCCATGGAACGCCTCAATGGATTTTCTGTAAAGGAAAGGGAAAAAGGTGTTTTTAAAGAAGATAGCTTAAGTCCCAATAAGGTATATGTCTATGTGGATCGACTTTCCCAACCTAAAATAAGGTTGGTTTATCAAGATTCCATGAAATTGTTTTTGAACATGCCGGATAGTACGGAAACGGAATCTATGTACCGGTTCTTATCCATTAAAATTAATCCACCTAAAGAATAGATGTGCAGTTTTCAATGGTTTGCCTGGATAAAGAATTATACATGGGCCTTGTTGACCTTATTTCCTATATGGGGAATGTCGCAGTACAGTCTCTCAGTGGAAGTGCGGGGCGTAAAATCCTCCATAGGGAATATCAATATTGCGATTTACAATAAGGCACAGGGGTTTTTAATGTTTGAAGAGGTCTATAAAGTAGACCGCATAGCTGCTAACGAAGCCAATACCCATTTTAAGATTTCCGATCTTCCCAAAGGGGAATATGCCGTGGCCATTTTTCATGATGAAAACGGAAACGATAAGCTGGATACAAATTGGCTGGGAATCCCAAAAGAATCCATTGCCTTTTCCAATGCCAAATTAAAGACTTTTGGGCCTCCTAGTTATGAGGATTGCGCTTTTAGTTTAAATAGGGATTTGGATTTAGAGATTGAGTTCAATTGATTTAATAATCTTTATATACATATTTATGGTACTTATAGCTCATGTGATGGGTTCGCTTTACGGTCTTTTGGCGGTGGTTTTCGGTGCGTTCGGAGCACATGCCCTAAAGAAGACTTTGAACGAACAGCAGTTGAAAAGTTTTGAAACGGGCGTAAAATATCAGATGTACCACGCCATTTTATTGCTTGTTTTAGGCTTTAATTTTAATCTGGAAACAGCTTTGGAACGCTATATGATTTATTGCCTAATTATTGGGGTATTTCTATTTTCCTTTAGTATTTATGGACTTTCCTTAAGTGCGGCCAAAGGTAAAAAGCTGAGGTTTCTGGGACCAATTACGCCATTGGGAGGGCTACTTCTTGTAACGGGTTGGGGTTTATTGCTCTATTCCTTTATTCAAAATTTCCTGTAGCGTTTATTTAACCTCTACCTGGGCCGTAAAATCCTTTATGGCTTGGTTGGGTTCTATAATGTTATACCCCTTCCAAAATTCAGGATCGTAATTGGGCATATAGGTGGGGAGTACGGTATTGTTTTCCGTAATGGCATTAAATTGTTCGGGGGTAATGACTTCTTCATCAAACAGGATTACTTCGTGTCTGTTTACCCCACTGCTTGCCATATCCAATTTTAAGGAAAGTTCGTTCTGTTTGTTTCTTCCTTTTACGCGCTTGTTGAGTTCAATTATTTTTAAAGGTCTTTTAATGGCCACCTTTGCACCCAGTTCTTCCTCAAAATAGCGTAAATGGTAAACTCCATTTTCATTCTTGGAAAATATCATCTTGCCCTTGTCCAAATACTGGTCCAAAGAGACTCCCAAAAGATTAAAGGTCCTTAAGGATTTAACATTGCTGTAATCTAATCGGATTATGGCAAAATCATCTGCATGGATATATAACCTACCTTGGTAATCGGCAGATCTTTTGGGCTCAAAATCCAGGATATAGACGGCATCATCCCCTATATAGGTAAAATCTACCATTTTAAAACTGTACCGATTGTCTTTATGGATGAAATTGAGGTCGGAATCTTTAAGAAAGAACTGTTTTTCCATAATCTTTCCTAGGCTACTTTTTTTAAAGGATGCGAAATTTTTCTTTCGATTTTCTTCCTTCTTTTTCTTTTCTTCCAATTCTTTCTTCAAGGCCTCGGCGTCCGCACCTTCATTCTCGGAAGTAATTATTTCGTCGGCATCTACTTTGGTGCCGAATAGTCCCGATTTAATTTTGAAATAGGAATCGGGCTTTATATTTTTCTTTAGAATATCATTGAACTTTTCTTCCAAAGCGGTCAAGTCCAGTTCGCTTTGCTTATCGTATAGTTCTGAAGCTTTTATCAGCGTCAATTTTTGATTGTCCTTTTCATAATTGCCATAAAAATCGCCCAGGATTTCGGTGTAACGGCTAGATTTTTTTGGAATGGTGTTCAAGACACTGTCCAGGAATTTCTTGTTGAGGGCGGGTATGGTGGATTCTTTGAAGGTGTAATTGGTTTTGGTTAGGTTTTGATGATAGGAGTCCCTAAAGAACAATCGCTTTTTAGTGAGGGCCTTACTGTAATTTTTATCCATATGGTCCTTAACCTGCTCTATGAGCTCTTCTGCAGTATATTGTTTGTTGCTAACAATTACAGGATTTAGTTCTATGGGCTTGGCACTCAGAAAAATGACGGACTCCGTAAATTGATTCAATGGCTTGCGCAAACCTTCATAGCCTATACACGAAATAAAAAGGGAGTCATTGTCTTTGTTGTTTTGATCTAGGAGCAAACTAAACCGACCTTCTTCATTGGTAATTACCCCTTTTTTATTGGATAGTTGAATTGTTGCATAGGGAATAGGCTGTTGGGTAGCGGAGTCTTTTACAACAGAGGAGATTACTTGGGCCTGATTAAGATGGCATATAAAAGTAATAAGAAAAATGGGGAATAGGGTTTTAAAATTGAGCATACAAGTCATCTAATGAACACCAAATTATGGAATTGGATTTCTGAAAGCAATGTACTTATGATTATTTTAAGACAGATTTATTCAGGGTCAAACGCAAAAGTGGGGTAAAATGGGATAAATAGGTATAAACGATCATTGGTATATACACAGTAGTGCAATACAATACTTTTTTCCATTGATGAAATACTCTTTGGACGCTTGCCTGCGGTAGGCAGGGCTTCCCTAGTCCAGTGTGAAAACCACTTGATTAAAAACGAAATCGAAGATTCACGATAACCTATAAAAAACAATAATAACCACTTAAGTAAGTTGAAAATAGGCCGAAAACCTAATTGGAAAGTTTGTTGATGGTTCCCCTTATCCGCAGAATAGGTTTGAAAAGTTCCGAGACACTGCTTTTTTAACTTAAAAAAGCGCGGAGTTTTGAAACCGGTTTTTAGATTTAATCTAAAAAATTCCTCGGAGAAGGTGTCTTTTCTTTTGTTTCGTTTTCTTTGGACAAGAAAAGAAAATGAAAGAGTGATTAATTATTTGGGTAAAATGATTATTGCTCAAATCTAATTGCTTCTTATTGAATTCAGCAAACATGAAATACAACCAATGTTCAAAATCCGATTCTCTACGATTTATTAAATAGTCTAAAATATTTAGTCAAGATTCCTTATTGTTCTTTAAAGGATTGGAATAACAAACGTTTTCTACCAGGATTAATGACAACCGCAATCCCCATCACCACAGGCTTTGGAGCCACGTTTTTTTCCTGCAAACAAAGATTTTGGTAAAAGGAATTTCTTTACGAGATACCCTAAGGCCAAAACAACGGTAATATAGACCAGTATGTGTTGAAGAATACTCATTTTTATTGCTCTTTTTGGGCGTTTAACGAATAAAAGTTAAAAGCCGCTTATTTAGTTATTTTAACCAAAGTCCGTTACACTATTTCTAAATTTTGCCCATCCCGATTATTTTAAAATCTGGTAGGC
>TARA_R110000868_G_scaffold162329_12_pt1 | contig 47500 bp, 48 predicted proteins | sample TARA_R110000868 | Tara Oceans TARA_R110000868 (sample SAMEA4397489) | marine metagenome | biome: Polar Biome; feature: [SRF] surface water layer (ENVO:00010504); material: water (ENVO:00002006), including particulate matter (ENVO:01000060) such as... | depth 5 m | reverse complement strand
GAACGGCCATGTCTGCCATCGCGATCTCCACTGCGTCTCGTGATCGCGCACTCTACATGCGATTCGCCCCGCTTGCAGGTTTGCCGTCAGAATGATCCACACGTTTCGTGCCGCCGTGCAGCCGGCCTGGTGATCGGCAGGCGCAGAGATTCCGCTTGCCATGAGCGCGTCCGCTGTTAACGTCACCAAATTGGAACATATACGGAACACACAAATCTCTGAGGGAGAAATACGATGCTGGGCTATGTCACTTTGGGAACCAATGACTTGCAGCGTGCCGCCGCATTCTACGACAAGATCTGCGCCGAATTCGGCGTCACCCGGATGATGGATTCAGACGCATTCATCGCCTGGGGCAAGCCCGGGGGCGGTGCCGGCATCGCCATGACCAAGCCTGCCGACGGCAATCCGGCCACGGTCGGCAATGGCGTCATGGCGGCCTTCCAGGCCGAGAGCAAGGAACAGGTCGACAAGGTCTACAAGCTCGCCATCGAACTCGGCGCAAAGGATGAGGGCCCGGCCGGCCCGCGCGGTGACAGTTTCTATGCCGGCTATTTCCGCGATCCGGACGGCAACAAACTCAACGTGTTCTGTATGTAATTCCCGCTGTCTTGTGGAGACGGGACATAGTGAAGATTAATCGCTATGTCCCGTTCTCCGATCACGATGGACTCGGTGATCGATTCAATGATCAGCTTCTTCTGCTCGTGGGTAAAATCATCCCATCGGCCATAAAGGTCCCGAGCTCCAGCAATCACTTCCTCGCTTGAATCGCTCGTCACCTGCATCGCAGCGATCTCACCTTCAAGCGCTGCGATGCCCAAAAGGATCGCATCGAGGCGTTCGCCGGCCGCCGTATCAAGCTCGCCAAATCGAGCCGAAGTGATCGCCTCCTCCAGATAGCTGCGCAACACTTTCGCCCGATCTTTCGACACGGTCTCATGGTCGCGCTGAAGCACGCCCATCTGGGTTCGCTTTTTGTCGATCTCGTCGCTTGTGGAACCAAGGTATGCGGCAAGCTCATCCTCAGACGAGAAGAAGGCGCGCAACTTGTCCCGGAAGATCGCCTCGATATCATCCTGAGGGATTTTGTTGCGGCATTTCGGGCAGACAAATTTTGGTGACTCATTGAGCACGTACATCGTCTGGCCGTCATGACCGCATTTCAATTTCCCAGCGAATAGATACCGCCCGCGCGGTCCCGGCCGGTTGCCCTTGGCTTGCTCATCAAGAATGGCGTTGCAGCGTTCCCAAAGCTCGACTGGCACGATGGGTTCGCACTCATGCCACACCCACTCCTCTTCCGGCTTGAGCTGCACTGGCCCGCCGCGCCGTTCGGCCCAGGTGTAGTTGCACCGCCGTAATCCCTTGGCCGTCGGATCGCGCAATATGAGTTGGGTCGTCGAGATAGAAAACTTTTTGCCCCGCCGGGTTCGGTGTCCGCGATCATTGATGATCCGCGCGACAGCGCCCTTGCGTTGATATTCTGCAAACAACTCGTAGATGAGCGCCCGCACAGGTGCCTCATCAGGGTGCGGCACCATCGCATCATCGACCCAGTGATAGCCATAGGGTGCAGCGCCAGCTACACGCTTGCCCATTGTGGCGCGGGTGATAACCGCTGCGCGCACCCGGTCGGCGATCTCCTCGCGCTCCCACTGCGCCATGGCCGCGATCATCGTGTAAAAGAGACGCCCCGAGGGCGTCGACGTATCGATGCTCTCCTGGAGCGAAATCAGGTCGGCATCGTGGACCCGAAAGATTTCGGCAAATTCCAGAAGCTCCCTGGTGTTGCGTGCCAAACGCGCAAGCTTGGAGAACAAGAGCCCGGTGATCGTCCCAGCCTCGATATCGGCAAGCATGCGCTTGGTTTCCGGATGCCCCATCACCGCTTTGCCCGATACCCCGGAAAGGTCATAGACCTTCACGATGTCCCAGTTTTTGAATTGGGCGTATTGCTCGGCTCGGGTTTTGTGGATGTGAGGACTATCGCCGCGCGCCTGATCTTCCGTTGAGACCCGGATCCAGACCCCGACCGATTTTCCCGCTACCTCCGGCATATACACCTCCCGCGTGCTTTGCCGACCAATGTATCATAATTCGTGGCCAGACGAAGTTTAATATTTATTTTTCAATATGATGCGGGTTAGTTCGGCAAACGGGAGAAAGGTCAATAAATGTCCAGATCGCCACAATCGCCCCGACAAGGTACCCTATCGTGCGCCCGGCCCGGTACCCTCACCTATGGGCTGGCAAAGAAACTGGAGACCGGCACGCGCAGCGCGCGGCCGATCTGAAAGAGCTTCGAGGCACCGGCTCGCCACTTGCCATCTTCAATGGCGGCCAGCTGCCCAGGCTTGAGACCAATTTCGTGCGCAAGCTCATCTTGCCGCACGCCCTTGAGGGACCGGTGCAAGCGGATTTGAAGACCAACCTGTTCATCGAGCCTGTTCATGGCCTGCCATCCTGCTTCGCCTGTCCGACAGCCCCACAAGCGGCCGCGCTTGGACTAAAGCGCTTAAATATGAAAATACGCACCCAGCCCAAGCGTGCAATGCGGATCATTTTCCACGGGGCATGCCCGTACTGTTATTGGAGGAGTTGTCGTCCTCGGCAGGCTCGCGCCGGGATGCGATGAAGATCGCAATAAGCGGGATGGCGTGGGCAGCGATTGCAATAGCGATGAACGCCCCGCCCTCTTCACCTCTCGACATGAGTTGAAAGGTCGGGCTCAAGAACCACACCTTCACCGCCGAGACCGTCACCGTCAGGATCGTGAAGAGCCGTTCGCCGGCAAACGCACCAATCGCGACCAGCCCCAGAGCGAGGCCGCCGATGTGCAACCCGTAAAACGGGATAAAGACGGACAGGATCAAGACGACAAAGCCCGCAATAGCGAGACCGGATGCAGCTTGCGTGTTCATTGGGTATCTCCTGGGGTGGTCGCCATAGCCGGCGTGGGGCTTTCAAGAAGGTTCAAGCGATATGGGACAACCGATCCGCTGGCTGAGCTTGAGGCGGATTGTTGATGGGTCGCTCCTGCCGCGATTTCTCGAAGACGGTCCACAATGGCCTGGCCAACCGTGGCTTCCACTTCCGGATTGCTGGGCACATTGCCGCCCAGATGGACGACAGCGGCCATATCCGCCGTCCAGATCTCACCGACACCGCGTTGATAGAGAATGACCTGATAGTTCTGGGTCAGCGTCTGACGCTGCATGGAAAAGACGTGGCCCTCACTTTCCACCCCCAACTTGACCAGCCCGACAATCAGATCGGCCGGTATCGCAGCGCTTGCGCGCGCAAATACGTCCTGGCGCTCGCGGCGCGTCATCTGGCTCAGATCGGTGGCCAGCCCGAGAGCCTGCGCCCGCGCGGATGTGGTGGCCGGCGATATGATCGTTCCAATCGACAGCTCGGCTTCGGCAATCTGGGCCGCTTCAATCAAGGACCGGTCCGGAGAGGCCCAAAAGGCGAGCTGATCGGCCGAGTGGATTGCCGAGGCCGCACCCGGATCGATGTGCTCGTTTTCAAGCTCAATCCCGATATCGCCGCCCGTCACTGATTGGTAGACCTTGTAGCCACCAAAGACGCTGGTTGCGACCGCAATGCCCGAGGCGGCCATCATGATGGCGGGCGCGGCCGCTATACAGCCGGAAACCGGCAATATGGCCGCCGCCAGCAACACCGGCTTCAAGAGCCGGCGTTTGATCGAAACACTGTCATTCATGAGCTTTCCCCTGCGTTGAACACTTTGGGGTAAAGCGTTCAACCGTCAGGCGGCCTCGCGTGGCTCTGTACCGCGCCACATCCGGCGTGCGATTTTGCGTTCCTCGGCACCTATCGCGTTGGCATATATCGCGGTTGTTTCGAGCTTCTCATGACCCAGCCAGCGCTGCAGGAGATTCAGCGGAATTCCACTCTGAACCGCAGCCACACCGAACCCGTGTCGGAGCCCCTTGGGGCAGGCGTGGGTCCCCGAGAGCTGAACCGACGCCATCACCCGTTTGATAATCAGCCAACCCTTGCCCCGGCTCCACGGCCAGAGCCTCTCAGTCGGAGCCATCATTCGGCTATGTCGCTTGAGTTTCACCAGGACCCAATCGGGGAACGGGACAGCGCGATAGATCGGTTCTTCACGGCGCTTCTTTAAGCACCGGATCACCACCGCGCGCGTTTCGAAATCGATCCGGTCCGCCGAAAACTGCAGGGCCTCGCTGATGCGGCAGCCAGAGAATGCGAGCATCAAGCAAAACGCTTCCTGTTCGGGAGACAGTGTCGAGCTGGCGCGGATAAAGTGCTCACGCTCCTTGGGCGTAAGGTACTTGCGGCGCCCCTGTGTATCGAAAATCATATAGGAAAAATTCGCTCCGCCCGTCTGGACGATCCGTCCAAGTTTACTCTTGACGTGCGTGCTTAATGTGGGGACCATCTACCCCATTGTGTTCATTAACATTTTAGCGCGTTGAGCGGAATTCTCATAGCTAGCGTGACTTAAGGCTGCTTGCCTAGCATTCGACCTTGAGTCACATGAAGCAGGCTTCTCGTTCTATTGCACACCGGCCCAGATCGCCTGAGCTGCACAAGGGATCCGCTCACCGTGCCTTGAACCCAGAACCCAAACAGGAAAAAAGGGGGAGCAGACTCTGTTAACGAACGGCCCGGATAACGGGGGTGGGTCACAGGCTGCGAAAACAGCCCGAGCAAAGTTATTTCATGCTGTCGGGATGTCAGTTAAGTTGGCTAGGGTTCTAGGGTGCATGTAAGTTTACTGCGGTTAGCTTCCAGGCCGGAAACAGTCTCAGCATGCCGCCTTCTAACGAACGGCAGTCAGTCGCTAATTCAACTTGTTCACACTCAAATACTATTGTCGCCCGCATATTCGAATGAAGGGTTACGCTCAGCACCAAATTGTTTTTTGCTTCATCCTGTGAAATAATTTCTACGTCTGCATCCGAAGTGGAGCAAATTTTGCTCTGCGCCAAAGCAAAGCGAGCGAGTTGTAGATATTTGGACTCGAACACACATCCCCGATACCATCCGCTCGCGATTTTTCCGACAGTTTCGGAAGTCAAAACCGCTTCGATTGTTTCTTCACTTAGCGATCCATACATGCTGCCTGATGGAAAAGTTATAGCTGTGGCGGCGAAGCGATCTCCTCCAAGGTGCGAGCATCGGTACACTCTCCAACCGTGGGCGGTGGCGAAGCTACGAAGCTTTTTCACGATTTTTTGACCCCAGAGTGCGCAGCAACGATCACGCTTGCCGTGTGTGCAAACGAATATCATGTTGTCCTTTGGACATTCTAAATCTGAGATTCCGACGCTGCTCAATAGCCGACGCGCTTCGCGTACCAATTTGTCGCCGAAGAAAAACGCTGTTTTGCGATCGCTATCGTATAGGCGCACGCGACCGCCTTGCGCCACAAATGAGTCATGTAGTGCGGTTGCGTCCTCGCTTTTCCAATATTCAGAAAAACCAGTTCGACCCCATCGTCCGATAGGGACAGGCAGAAAAAGGTAAGGATTACCTTGGGTGGCCGTGCCCATTAGCGAAATGTCGGCTGATCGGAAGAGTCCCGAGCACGTGTTGTAAATATGTTCACCCATCCAGCACTACCGATACGAGTGCGCAGTCATCAGCTGGGGCATCGCCGTCGCGAATTCTGCTGACCATCGATTCTGCTCTCTCTTCTTGCAGTTTGAAGTGCTTATCCTCCCAAACGCCGTCGGAACAAATTACTGCAGATATTGGCGACGCAATCTCGCGCGTGAGAAGCCACGGCTGATCGCCGTATGATCCACCTAGACAGTTTATGAGCCCTCCGGTGGAAGTGCGTTCTGGCTGAAAAACGCGATACGTGAGCCCGCCTTTGGTTCGCACAAAAACCCCTACGTCTCCTGCACTGAAAGCCAGGAGCTGACCTTCTCTTATGACAATACCAGCCACAGCAGCTCCGGCACATTTTCGAAATCCGCGTCTGGATGATATCTGCTGCAATCTTTGATGGGCGATGAGCGCTGCGGTCTTGCACGCGCGGAGTGATGCTTCCGATGCAATGCCTCTGAGAATTTCAACAACGGATATGACTGCGGCAGTGCGCCCAATTGGATGCGCGCCCAGTCCGTCTGCAACGATTATCGATAGTGGGGTTTCCGTAGCTGGAACCGTGTGATTTTTCGTCGATGTCACCAGTACAGAACTGCCAGCAGAAACGCCGATCACATCTTGGCTTAGATGGTGGTGTACCCCGCTGCGGCCAATAATATCAATTTTGCCACGCATTGCGCGCCCCAGTACCTAGTTTCAAGAGACTCGGCACAAGTTCTGGATGATCTCCATACAGCTCGTTCATGCGCAACAATTCTGCGGTTATGAACATTACTGCTAACTGCGCCTGGCGTGTCTGCAATATGGGAAAATGTTGCCGGATTCGCTCCGCGACAGCCGGATAAAGGCCGGAATACGCCAGCATATTTGCCGCGTCCTGCCCGACGAGACCTCGCCCCCAGCCTTCCCAATCGAGTACAAACAGTGTCTGGAGCGTTAGGTTAGCCCAGTGCAGATCACCATGAACCGTTTCCCAACGGCATATCTCCTCGTCGACTGGGACGCCCCATACCTCCGCTACGCGACGCCTGACGAGGTCGTATCGAGTGTTAACACGATCTGTTTCTATTTGCTGCAGAGATCCAAGTGTTTCGTTTAAGTCCGCGAGGTAATTGTCATCGACCTCATCCGCATTGCGGATTTGCCACGGGCTGTCCCCAGCAATGGGCGCTGAAGCGAAATCCGTCACGATCAGACGCTCGACTATTTCGTTGGTGGGGTAGTCGTGAATGGCGACCAAGGCTGGCTTGGACCGCAATTCGAACTCCGCCGCCGTCGCCTCGCCCTCCCATTCGCGCCCGTTGGCAGCTTCGAATTCTTCAGCGAACAGCTTTACCCACAGGGTTCTGGCTTGGTTGGGGTGTGTCGCGCGGAGCCCGACAGATTTATTGTGCCAGCCAAACGAGGGGGCCCCAAAGCAATTATAGCCAAATCGAGCAGCGAGTTCCCTGAGCCTTTCTTCGTTAACAGCAATCATGATGGTTCGAGCAATCTCAGCATATCATTAAGATCAGAAGCTTGCATTTCTGGAAGCCCTTTTAAGGTTGCTAGATGAAGAGAATGCTCCTCTGAACCAATGCCGATACATGGGGTAGCGCCCCCGAACCGCGACAACATTAAACTTTGTGCGACGGGATCCTCCACCCCCTGAAATAGCCGCGAGAGGGCGGGCCCCAAAAGCTTTATGGCTTCACCGCCGGCCAGCGGCGCGCTTGAAAGGATTTGAATATTGCGCCCCAAATAATCTTGCGTCGGCATTGATAGCAATTCGCGTCGAAGAATACTGACCGGATGCATGTAAAATCGGAAGCACTCCCCCAATCCAAGCTCTGAAAGGTTTGTTAGAACTCGGCTCCCTCTCGTTGAATTGGGGGCGATCGTCCAAGTAGAAATCCCAATGTGCCTGGTTAGCCCTCTGCTCGCGAGGGACGCTAGCGCAAGTAGTGCCTCGGCCATGCGTTCATCACCGTCTGCTTCACGAACACCTTCCCAAAGATGTTCCGGATTGTGAAGGAGAACCGCCTCGAATTGCCCACCCCTCGGGAAAAGAGTTCGAAAGGACGCCTGAACCCGCGCTTCGATATACTTGGGATCCAAACAGTGTTTCTTGTTGCCGACAAGCGTGCCAAGCGCCTGATCGTCCCCGCTGGTGTAACCAACTTTGCCGAAAATCCGTGTTGACCTTGGAAGGGCAAGTGCACCGATTTCCCGTTCGGCTCTTCCGTCCTGGTAATTTGGAGCGGTATCGATCCCAAGTAGGTGATCGGACGTGAGCGTATCAACTACCCGGCGGTAATTCAGAACACGACGATAGGTTCCCCAAATGTACCCACGACTAATCATGAATTGCAACAGCACCAAAGTCCGCCAAGGTTAGAATTACTGTCGCGATTTGAGGCGCGGTCAATACTGTACCGAATCCCCGTGCAAGTTCGGATGTGGTTGCCCTTTTTGTGCACCAGATGGAGTCAACAAGGCCCCAGGTTTCCGGCGCGAGTGTAAGTGATTTGTTGTCAGCGCGGATTAACGTCTCCCCAGATTGGTTCCGCCGCGGCGGGTTAAGAGCAATCCAAATGACTTCAGATTCCGGCGACAATCTACGAGTGACGCTAGCCGGCAAACTGGGCTCTGCACGATACGCCAATTGAGTGCGCCTAAACTCAAGATAGGCGCCAACCAAATTGCCTGCGAAGCGCTTTTCGACATAATTCCGTAGGGCGTTTTCATGCTTTTGTGCTGCAGCTTCGTCAAACAACGGTATATCGGCACGCAGTTCATCTACCGCTCGGATTTCGTCGGCGAGCCAATTTAGTAAATCGCTAGCTGTTGGGTGCGTTATTCCAACTGTTAAGTGAAGTGATGGCTCATCAAGTCCAACGACGTCATGCCAGTGCCCTCGCGGCACGTAAATGATGGTGCCGGGATCAATGATTTCATCGAAATAGGGAGCGCAATCTGTAGCTGGTGGTCCCGGTGAATCGACATCCCGATAGCTTGGTGATGTACGAGTAGGGTTGAAAATCCGCCAATGCTTTCGTCCCGATATCTGGAAGACAAACACATCGTGATCATCCCAATGCAATCCGAATCCTGGGCTCGATCCAAAGGACGCGTATAGGTTGGTTTGTGGAACCGATCCAAAGGTTCGCGCAAATGCGCGAGTTAGGGCTCTAAGCTTGGGATGCGTCTCGTCGATGGCGTCCAAAACCAACGTACCGCCACCCGAAAGGGCGGAAATAATTGAGTCGAGACTCAGTCGGGGGATTTTTACATCACGGCGACCGTGTTGGACGCGTACAATCGGATCGCCATCCGGTACGCCCGCCACTCGCAATCGAGGCTCATTTAACCTATGGCTCGCAAGAACATTGTTGAGATCTTGCCAGCTAATCAACGAAGGTCTCACCTCCGTTTTGCCCTCGATACGTCCGGCTCGGGAATTGAACAGCGACAATAATGCGGCCGCATCAATATGCGGCCGCAAATCATTATCGAGTTCGAAAGAAAACAACCGAACTAGTCCTGCTGCAGGTCGTTCGTGTCGCTTTTTCCCGAACTGCCACCGTCGGACGACGCGTTATCGAGTCGATTTGTTGCCTTGCGAATTCTTTCAGTGGCGCGGATCAACTGATCACGTTCTTTCGGATCTTCGACCAAATTGAGATCGATACGTCCAGCTTCTTCCATGTTCGCTTCCATACAATCCTCCAGTCGTTGCGAGGGTACAATCATAGGTGATTTTCGTCACCGAGTCGACAAAAAGGTTGTTTCGCCTGGTTTAAGTTGAGGTCGTGATCAAGCGTCACTCGTGGGATCCAAATTTGCATTGAGCGCTTTGCGCTATGTAGCTAAAACTTAAAAATATTTTTCTATATTTTTCTAAATTTGGGCCGATCAGTCTGGATCCTGGCGAGTCTCGCCGATGCCCGATTGTGTAACGATCTTTGCGATCAGCTCGCGCTTGGATCGTGCTTCATCCGCCGAAACTGCCTTGTAGCTCGTTGTTACTCTCCAACCCCTAACCGTGCTCTTCGATGCCGATAGCGACGCCGCGCGCTCATCCAGTGCAGGTGCGATTTCGTCGGGGCCAAGCACAAAGAAGCGAAACTCGACTTCTGGATCGAGAGCCGCGGCAATCTGGTGCCGACAACTGGCCCGTTTCTCCGGCGCCAGCACGATCAAGAACACCTCGTCGAACCCAGCCTTGAAACATTTTTCAACGTTCTTCAGTTCGTGCGCGATATCCGTGGTGTTGGATATTTCAACCGCGATTTTCAATTCCTCATGCTCCAACGCGACATCGACGCTTCCAGCCCCATCCAACACCGAAAACTCGACGGTCGCCTTAAAGCCCCGTTCCTGGGCCAGCTTGCGGACCAGCTGCTGGAGCTGGGTGTGTTGACGCCCACCGACACCGGCAACATAGCGGTCTATTTCGCCCTTTCGCGTGACCTGCACATCCTCTGTAGCGGTCTGTTCGGGAGCAGGAAGGTCTACAGGCGGGACATCGTCTTGCTCCGGACGGATCGGCGCTGACGGCAGCTCCACAGGCTGGCTTTGCCCTCCCCCACCGTGCGGTCGGGTCGGAGGCTTTGGATCTTCAATCGGCTCTGCCGTGTCCGCATCGCCGCGATCACCGGCCGAGATGATCGCCTCAACTTCATCAATGGTGGCGCAATAACGGGCGCGGTTTCGATCAATCAGTGCCTGAAACTGGTCATCGTCGAGTGTTGGAAGCGCATTGACTTGTCCCAGCTCGACATTGATCCGCAGCGCCGAGGCGGTGCGGTTTTTCACAAAGGCGGCAAATTCAGACCTGCCGCGCCGCTTGCGCATCGAGCGCAGGAAATCGGCATCTGTGCGCATGTCATCGGCCAGGGCGCGAGCGTCCTTGGCGGAGACCCCGCCGGCGAACTTGAGCGAGGTTGACGCCATCACGGTAGAGCGAAGCCGGACTGGCATTTGTTCAAGATGCTGGGCGGCGATGTGGAGGCCGACACGGTATTTGCGGGCCTGATTGAAAAGCTGCTCCAGCGTGTCATCGAAATAGTCATGCGCCTCGTCGATATAGACATAGGTCGAACGACGCTCGCCTTCCGGGATGGTGGCGCGCTCAAGTGCCGCCTGGGCGATCTTGGCGATGAAGAAGCGGCCAAAGATCGAGCAACCTTCTGCCTTGAGCAAATCCTTGGCGGTGTTGATGAGGATGATCTTGCCCTCATTCATCGCTGCGAAGAGATCGATCCGGTTTTCCGGGTGGGAGAACATCCGCTCAAAGACCGGATTGGCGAGCACACCCCACAGGCGGCGCAGGATCTGCTTCTTGGTGGCCGCAAAGCCGGGCGAGAAGAACTCGCGCTCGAAGAAGCGTTTCGCCGAGCCGTCCAGCGCCTTCATGTATGGACGGAATGGTTTGCCATCCTCCATCAGCTCGCGAAGCGTTTGTACCGTGGCGTCCGGTATAGCGAGCATGAGCCGGGCCAAGTAACGAAAGACCACGCCCTGCTTTTGCGTCAGCTCGGCACCCAGCAAGGTCGAGAAGAAATACTCATAAAGATCGATGACCGAGTTGAGCACGCGTTCCCGGTCTGCACGGCCATAGCCTTCCAGGCGGCTCTGATCGAAAGCAAAAAGGTTGAGCGCGACCGGAAACTCGATATCGGCCGGATCGATCAACACTAGCCGATCAGCGAGCGATGCGGCCTGGTCCGGGTCAAACAGTGCGAGCCGCGAGATCGTGTGAATGAGATCGCCCTGGCTATCGATAACGATGATGCCCGGCGGTGTGTCGCCCTCATGGATCAGATCGTGATGGATGAGGTGGAGCAAAAGTTGCGATTTGCCGTGACCGGACCCACCGACAATAAGGGCGTGTTCAGCGCGCACCGCATCAGAGATCGCTATCGGGATCGAGCCCTCGAAAACCGCCTGAAGCGGTGTGTACTGCAGATAGGTCTCGACCAGATCGCCGGGCGGTGCCGGTTTGGCATCACGCGCCAGCACATAGGGCTTGGCGGTGATGGGACCATCCGGATTGATGCCAGAGGCAACACAGAGATTGCGCATCAGCTGCAGGCGCAGGAAGATGAAGAGCTCGCCCTTCCAGGCTGCGCCCGCATCATTGCAGAAGGTATTGATCACGCCATCGATTGCGGCCGGCACGTCGTCAACAATCGAGGCCATCGACATGGAGAGCTGCAAGGCGTGCTCGTCCTCGCCTGGCTCGTCCAATCCCTCGCCGGCGATGGCATCGAGGAGCTGCGTGGCAAGCTCGCTCAGAATCTTCAGGCCCAGCGCATATCGGGTTTCAAAATCGACGTAAAAACGCTCTTTGCGCAAAAGGAACTCGCGCAGCTCAGAGCGCACCTTCATCTCGAGCCGGGCAATGCTTCCCTCCTCATAGTCAGGAAACCAGATGAACTCTTCGGTGATCAGCTCGGCGAGTGCATCGTAAAGCGTGCTGAGCAGATCAGATTGAAAACTGATCTCGCTCTGGCCAAAAGCTTCGCGCACCACTTTTGAGACCGCATCTGAGCGTGCACCCGGTTCAGCCAGCGCGGTGGCAAGATGCATCGCCTTGATGCGCGCATGCAGCTCAACAAGTTCTTCAATCTCACGGTCGCGCTCGGTTAAAAACCAGTTGGAGAATAATCCCCGTCCAACACTGGGGCCGGCCGAAGGCGTGGCCGCTGCTGCGTCCACGCCCTCGCGCCACCATCGTGCAATGTCAGAAAAGAAGTCGCCCGACATATCCGTCAGGCGGGCTCGATCTCGACGATTTGTTCAGATCCATCATATTGCTTGGCCACCTCCAGATAGCCGCGAATATTCTGGCAGGCCTGATGGACTTGCTCTTCGGTCCCGATCACCTCAGCGAGGTCCTTGCACTCCATGTGCTGACCGCTGACCAAATCACCCAAGGTGAAGGAGCGCTTGATCATGCGGTCCATGATCGCGCCGCCAAGGCCCGCCCAGCTTCCCGCCCTGGCGCGGGCCAGGTTCTGGTCGGCGACGTCCGAGGTATAGACCAGTTGGTTTTTGAGCTTGTATTTTGCAACGAGCGCCGTCTCCTCGCTGGTGAGTTCGGCCATCACATCGAGCACGAAAATCGGGGTGCCGGTCATCCCTGTTTTCTGGTTGCGCCTGAGCTTGAGTTGCATGATGTCCCCTTGGGTTTCGCGTTTAACGGATGAAATACAAGCAAAACAACCTTAGGGAGTCGAGTAAAATCGAATTCAACCCGAAGTCTTTTCGTCGGCATCAGGGAGTGAAGCCGGCAAGATCGTGCGCGCACTAAAGGGTTTGGACGGGGCGCCATCGGTCATCAGGCGTAGATAGATGTTGTGATTGGCCAGGTTGAGCAGGTCGAGCCGATCAAATTTTGGTTCGAACTCCTTGGCCAGATAGGCGGCATCTTCAGCGCCAACGCGAAAGGCAATCAACGTGCCGGCATTTCCCAAAGCGGCACGGCGGATATCATCATCGAGTTGATGAAAATACTGGTGCGCCATGATCAGGCCCAGCCGGTATTTGCGCAGCTCTGACAGCATTTGCGCGATCGCCAGCGTCGTAAAGTTCTGAAACTCATCGATATAGACAAAGAAGGCTTCTCGCTCTGCTTCCGGCAAGGAGGCGCGCGAGAAAGCCGCCAGCGCGAGCATGGTTGCGAGCACACCGCCCACCAGGCGCGAGCTATCGGCCCCCAAACGCCCCTTGGCCAGATTGATGATGAAAACCTGGCGCCCATCCATGATGCGGCGAAGTCGGAGCTGACCCTGCTTGTCAGTGAAAAAGCGCAAGAGCCTTGGATCGGCCAGAAGCGCACCGACTTTGGATTGAATGGGGGCGATGGCATCAGCTTGATAGCGATAGGAGTATTTAGGGAACTCCTTTTGCCAATAGCGTTTGACGGTGTCGTTTTTGATGTTGGGCAGGATGGATTTGCGAAAGCTGGCACTGGTTAGCAGGATCAAGATATCCGGCAGGCTCGCCTTGGGCTGATCGAGCAAAGCCAGGAGCGCCATGCGCAGGACATGTTCCATGCGCGATCCCCAGGCATCCGACCACATCATGCGGAACACCTCCAGCAAGCTGGCAGCCACCAGAGGCCGGTAGATCGCAAGCGTCGGCGCCAATGGGTTATACGCAAAGGCGCAAGCTGGATCGGCCGGATCAAGATAGACAATATCCTCACGGCCCAACGCCTTGGCGTTCTCAAAGACCCGTTCGGCCAGATCCCCGTGCGGATCGAGTATGGCGCAGCCATGGCCATCGGCCAGATCGCCGGCGATCAAGGTTTCCAGCAAGGTTGTTTTGCCGGTTCCCGTCTTGCCGACGATATAAGTGTGCTGAAAGCGGTCCTCATGTTTGATACCGAACAGGCGCTCATCAATGCGAAAGCGCACGCGCGCAAAATGTCGAACTTTGGTCTCTTTTTGGTTGGGCATTGGGGCAGGTTAGCAACCCATCGCTTCTCCCCGCAGACGTGGGTATTCGCAGCGTGCGCCAATGATGCGCGGACGGATAAAAAAAGGCTCCGCGGTGTGCGGAGCCAAAAGAGCTAATATTCTTGCGCGAGCATCAAGGTGAGCACGCGTGTGGTTTGTTCGGGGTCGGCCGGATCGTCCGAGCCGAACTCCCGGTTTTCGTCGTAATAGTCGATCTTCCACAGGATGGTGGTGTCACCCAGTTCAATCCTGCCGAAATCATGATCGCCATAGGGATCGTTTTCCGGGGTGAAATCGTCAAAGTCGCGCATGGCGCAGATAACTGCTTTGATGAATTCCTCGCCTCGCGCGGCAATACCGCGTGTGGTCACGATCTGCCCTCCCTCACCCTTGGTTCGCAGCTCATCATTGAGCTCTCGGATCGTGCAGGTGCGGCACTCGTTTTGCGTTTCCATAGCTGGCTCCGTATCGCGTCGCCGACATCGTCAATCGATGCCGGCGGACGACACCGAGCATCAAGGTGTCGGCCGTCTCGGCTGAGAGGTGCGAGCGTGAGATGCCCGCACCAACATCTTCGCATCAGAGACGTTATCCACGCAGGCGTGGGCATTCGCGTCTGGCGCGAATACGCCTTTCGCTATGAGACTTCGGGGATGTCGGGGAGGTGTGCGCCGCACGATGGAGACCATCTGCCCGCAATACAAGGCGCGGGCGCCTCTGACATCAGGCCGCGACAACCTTGCCTGCCTCCTCCCCAACATCCCCAAAGTCCAACCGGCTGGTTTCGCCAAGACGCTCAGCCAGGATCGCAACGTCCTCGCCGCTGACGCTGTAGCGTGCATAGAGGCGCTCAAGGACATCTCCTTGAAGCTTGGGCACGATGAAGACGCCGTGGCTCTTGGTGGTCTTGAGGTTAAGGCGCGTGCGAAGCACATGGCCCATGGCGCGTGGGCTGAGCGCTTTGGTGGTCTGGTCCTGAAAGGCGCGGCCATGATCATTGGCGATGGCCTGCACACTCACACCGGGGCCGCTCTCCAGACTCATCTGTTTTTTGATGACGGTGAGCACTTCTGCTTCCAGCGTCTGGCCACGCGCTTCAGCAAGGGCAGTTTGCGCGGCTGATGCGTGCGCCAAGATGGCTTCGCGATCGGTTTCATCCTCGGCGACGGACAAGAGCGGGGCGAGGATTTGATGCATGCGAGGCTCGATGGCATAAAGCGCGGTGTCGATCGGTTTGGGCGCACCGAAACGATGAAAATTCTCGAACCGGTACAATAAGAGCTTGTTACGCAAAACCGATGCATCGGCCTCTTGCTCGCTGGGCAGGTTGATCGGGATATCTTTGCGGATCGACGGGTTCGACGAGGTCTCCGTTAAAAACCGGCTCTCCAGCGCTGGATCGTCATAGCGCCCTCGCATGCCAACAATCTTCGGCCCGAAAACTTTAAAGGCGCGTGGCCGGTAATCCTTGCCGTTGGTGCTGACACTTCGCAGCACCGGGTATCCTTTGACATTACCGGCATTGAGGATCTTGGCGATCAGCGCGCTCTCATCGGAAAAGCGAAAATCTGCTTCATCAATCACCAGTGTGCCGGCCACCTGATCGAGTAGATGGAATATCGGTGAGGTCGTTGAGGCACCGCCCGCGAAGATCGGCTTGTAGCAGATCGATCCCACCACTGTGAGAAACCGCGTCTTGCCGGTGCCATAATCGCCGCGCCGCCTGAGATAGGGCAACTCGTTGAACCGGTCATGGACCCAGGTGAACAGAACGTAATTGGCCGACAGACGTTCAAACGCCTCCGACACATCAACATATTTATGGATATAGGCACGAATGGCATCAACCAGATCGGCGATTGAACCATAGCTCATCGGTGCCTGGGCAAAGCGCAACACATTATGCTCAACCAGGGCAGCCGCGCTGCGCGCCGGCACAAATCGCTCCCCTCCGCTTGGGCAATACTGATCAAGCACATGCGCATGCCCATCCTTCCAGACGGCAAGTTGTGCACGTTCCTTATGAGTGTCGAACACCGTTTCAATAATCTCACCGGATGGACCAATGGCGGATACGATGGGTGTTTGGGTCTTGGTGTTGTCTTTTTGCTTGGCGTCCGCCGGAGCAGTTTTTTCTGTTTTTGGCATAGACGTGCACGATAAACCCTGCCGCGTTATCCCGACAGACGTGGCAATTGGCATGGTGCGCGAATGCCCGCGCCTGTGCGAATAGTGCTAATGGGATAGGCTTTAAGGCTATGCCAAAACACAACCCACACCCGCCCAAAATTGAGTTTCTGCGCGAGCTCATGCCGCCGACAACTGCCGAGATCGATATTGCGGCCGAAGAAGCCCGACTAATACGCTTCATGGGGCTCATAGAGCACATCATGGTGCGCCTGGAACGTGAGGCGGACCTACGAAAAGAGGCGTCGGCAGATTCGACTCAATCGGAATTGGATTCTATGCTGTAGCCCTACAACTTATTGATTTATGGAAGACTATTTTGCCTACATACGTGTATCCACGGTAAAGCAAGGCGAAAAGGGCGTTTCTCTGCAAGAGCAGCGTGACGCTATCCAGCGCTATGCGGACCGCAAGAACATCGCCATTTCGCGATGGTTTGAGGAACGCCAGACCGCCACAGAAGCTAGAGTTGCCGTCTACGGAACCGGCAAGAGGGGCTGTGACGCGCGTTACTGCTAGCCGCGAGGGGACGGCATCTGCAATCTGACAGTCGCTCTAGTTCAGGAGATCATTGAAGAGACTGACCGTTGGCCGTCGACACCGGTCTTCATTGCCCTGGAGCCTGAATGTGCGCTGGGCGAAGCTGACGCAGCGATTGTCGCACATTTCCGGACGCTCACAGGCGGCTTTATTTGCTTCTTGCATCGAGCTGCATGACAAGGCCCACCGCGTTATCCCGACAGACGTGGTCATTGGCGCACCGTGCGAATGACCGCGCCTGTGCGAATAGCGCTCACCCGATAGGCTGAGGGCTATGCCCAATTTTGAAATTCGACCACCGCGCCTGGAGGCGCTGCGCCAACGATTGACCCATCTTAGCGAAGAGGAAGCCGATGCTGCAGAGACCAGGCTTTGGCACTACACCGAAATTGTACGCCGGATATTCTTGCGCCGGTTTCTCGATACCGACGCCGAGGACGAATCATCGCGACGGCCAGACTCGACAAATTCCGATTTAGATTCTAGAGTCGGACCATCTTAACTATTTAATATGAATAATGTTTTCTTTGCTTACATTCGCGTATCCACGCTACGGCAGGGACAAAAAGGCGTCTCCCTGCAAGAACAACGAGACGCAATCGAGCGCTATGCGGCACGCGAACAACTGACGATTTGCCAATGGTTTGAAGAACGCGAAACCGCGGCCAAGCGTGGACGATCCAAGTTCACTGAGATGCTGGACCGATTGCGCCAAAACGAGGCGCGCGGCGTTCTCATTCACAAGATCGATCGAAGTGCCCGAAACCTGCGCGATTGGGCTGACCTCGGCGAGCTGCTCGATGCCGGCATCGAGATTCGCTTTGTGACCGAAAGTCTTGATATGACTTCGCGCGGCGGACGGCTGTCCGCAGACATCCAAGCAGTTGTCGCTGCCGACTATATTCGAAATCTACGCGAAGAGACGCGCAAGGGTTTTTATGGCCGACTCAAACAAGGCATCTATCCGCTCACCGCGCCGATTGGCTATCTCGACAATGGCGGCGGTAAGCTCAAGACGCCCGACCCAGAGCGCGCCCAATTCATCCGCGATGCCTTTGCCCTCTATGCGACCGGCAGCTACACGCTTCACACACTCAGCGATGAGCTTCACCGGCGCGGGCTGCGATCAAAAGCTGGCCGCACGCTGCACTTCAATCGCATCTCAGAGATTTTGAGCAACTCCTTCTATTGCGGCGTCATCCATATCCGTACGACAGGTGAGCGCTTCCAGGGCAAGCACACGCCACTCATCGACCAGGTCTTGTTTGATCGGGTCCGGGCCGTCTTGAGCGGGCGTTTCAATGTCCGCACTCACCAGCATCGCTTCGCGTTCAAGCGCCTCTTGCGATGCGCTGGATGCTCACGAACATTGAGTGGCGAAAGCCAACGCGGGCACGTCTATTACCGATGCCACACCAAAACCTGCCGAGGGGTGAGCGTCCGTGAGGAGACAATCGACGGCGTCATTCGCCAGCGCCTCAAAAACCTGCAGCTGTCAGATGATGATGCAGCATTAATTGAGCCTCACCTTCCCACCACCGATGCCGGGTGGGGTGAGCACACCAAACTGATCACCAGTCGCCTACGGCTTCAAATCGCACGTGACGAGGCTCGTCTCGAACAACTGACGGACGCCATGATTGACCGGTTGATCGATCATGACACCTACACCGTGCGGCGCACCAAACTCTTCAATAAGATCAATCAGGGCAAGCAAGACTGCCAAAAGTTCGAACATCGAAGAACCGAACTCAAAGATCGCGTAGACGCCTTCATTGAGCTGTGGAAGCGGGTGCATCGGGCCTATCTGGAAGGCAACAACGCGGACCGGCGTGATTTGCTGCTCACGGTCAGTTCGAACAGGATCATTGCGGGAAAAACCGTAGCAATAGAGCTACAAGAGCCCTTCACGACGATCGAAAAATGGTTGAAAAACAATGTGTGTGGGGGGTACTGTAAAGACTTTCGAACAATTGCCAACATTGTTCGTGAATCTGTGAATAAAAATCCAGACCATCCACCCACCATACACTAGCTATTACTCTAGTGCTTTGTGGCACGCATCCGATCAACAAGATCTCTAAATCCCGCATCGTTGGATGCAACATCCGTATCCACCGTACTGTCTATAAGCTTTGATAGTTTGGAATTGATTGGCTCACCCAATCCTAAAAGAGCGAGCTGCGCCTGAAGCGCTATACGCATTGTCTTCAGCCACTGGAACGGCGAGTTCTCAATATCCCGATAGCGAACGGCATTTAGGCAATGAGCGATAACAGACTGGAGCGCATCGACATCCTGATCTTTCTCGGCAACAGGCAATATAACTTCCGCGATATTTTTTTGTACCATCGCCCATTCATAAGGAGCGGTCTTTTCCGTCCACCACTCATCTGTACGCCCATACTCCGCCAGAGCTAATGCGAGAAGCTCCTGGCTGGGCTCTGCGATGTTTCGTTGCTTATAGTAATTTCCGAAATTGTTGTGCAGTTTGGGACAGAGCATAAATGAACGATAGTCATCTATACGTTCTGAAATTCGTATACCCTCTTCGAGACAGCTCTTCGCCAGTTCAAGGTTCTCTGTTCGATGAGTTGCTTCAAACCGTCTTACATACGCAATTGCCTTATTATTGAGAATATCTGCTCGCAAAAATGTTGCTTCTTTTTCTTTCTGCAATGCGTTTGAAAAACTCTCTATCGCTAGCTCAAGCTTTGCCTCATCGCCTCGCTCACCGAGCCTTCGGTACGCAAGCCCTAATGAGTTTTCAACTTCTGGCGTGAATTCAGTTTTATTTCGGAAATTTTCGAGAATTGAGACGACGCTATGCAAACCTGTTGCATCAGTATCTCGAGTGCTCAATTCCTGCATGACATCGGAAAGCGCACTGATGTTCGTCACATCTAACCGGAGTTCACTGCTGGTTATCCGGTTCACAATATTTGAAATATTCGTCTTATTATTATTTACGCCATAACAAATAAGGCCAGAGTGGAGATATTTATTGATAACATCACCAACTTTGCCACTCTCAAGAGAGTCGCAATGATCAAGAACATATTCAAAATCACTATGCGCCTGAATAAACTCACCATTCTCTAGGTGTTGATGTCCAGTTTGAAATTTTGTTTCAACGATATTCATAGGTTGTGCAAATTCATGATGTACTGGTCCCCAGCCAAGCCTTAGCGCAGCGACGTTTTGAGCTATAACTTCGGCGCGTTCAAATTCTTGCAGTGGGGGTAATTTGCTGCCCTCCAGCTGACTGAAGATATGAACTAGGTCTGATTCTGACAAGCCAGGCGTTTTCCCAAGGATCGTGGTGGCGAGCTCGTAATTGAGCTGGCCACTGACGAAGATATTGGTTTGGTGAAGAGTGTGCGGGGCTTCATGAAGGTCGCGCCCTGCGACCTTTGATTTATTGGCCCCGATTTCGCTCTTACTAACATCGCCAAATTTCTGCACGAGCGCATCTTCGCCGGCGGTCAGATTACAGGTCTTTGATGAAGTCCGATTTCTCCCCGCGTTACGTCCGAAAATCACGAGCGCGACGAGAACGACAAAAGCCAAGAGTCCAAGTGTGCCGTACTCTAAGAAAAAACTGAGCACATTCTCGGATGTAAGCAATTCTAACATGTCAGCACCCCTGCAGTTCAGCGCATCAGGTCGCAAGAAATTTGATGGTTGCCGCGAGATGCATACAGGTTGTTGATGCCACACCACACACTCGGAATCTAGAACCATCGAAATGAGCCCGGGGGCGTTTCAGTATTCCAATGACCCGAGGACTTCGTGGTTTTTGAGAAGATCTCGAACCGCGACCTGGGGATAACGAACGATCGCCCGAGGTTATCCCCAGGGCGATCGACACGTTGTTCTTTTTGACCTGACTCAACAGAGCCATTTTATGGTCTGACGTGGAAATTCGCAGCCTGTGCGAATTCCCGATCTATATGTGGGGAGTGCTGTAAAAAGTCTCGAACAATTTCCCGAACCCTCTGCAATATGATTCAGAAAAAGATCAAGGCAGATATCTCCTGAGCACAAACCTCTCCCGCAACTCGATAACCCTAATTTCTATCATTCTGCGTAAGAAAAGTATTCGTTTATGAGGCAGATTTCACACATTTTGATACCAATTTCGTCGTTTGCGGTTCGCAAATCACGTTTGAGGGTATATGTTCTTTCCAACCGAGGGCGAGAGCGAGTCTCACGATGATGCGGGAGAGCTATATAGATTGCGCAGGGTCTGATCCTGCGTTTTTTGTTTTTTCAGCTTCTTCCGCAACTACGTCAGCGCTACCTACATGTCTACATCGACAAAATGTGCCTACATGGTACGATAAAAACAGAGTCGCTGAGGGGCACACTGCGTTCCCCTCAGACAACCTGTTCTCTACACCCTATTCAGGTTCGGTAGACACGATCTCTCCGGCGACGAAGAAGATCGTAACCCAGCACACGAACGCGATGATTTGTTCGGGTGGAACCGTGCACCCAACGGCAGCAAAACATGCCGTCAATGCGCGTCTTGGGTCGACAGTCTTGAAGAATTTTTTCATGTCTTCAATCTTTCATTTTGAAAGGTTGTGGGGCCGCGCGCAGGTTGGTTGTCTGTTGCAAGATCTGGCAACCTGACGCGGTGCAATCGGGCCCTTCCCCTCTCGGGGGAGGGCTCTTTTCTTTACCGCACATTGATCATGAAAGCCTCCCTATCAGCCTCGAAAACCGTATCCCTGAATTTACCCACAAAGGGTAAATTTGACGTTAGGGATTCTGAAGAAAGGGTAAAAAAATACCCCCGTGGAGACTCGGAGGTTTGTGCCGCCCGCGCCTCGTGGCAGCGGGTACTTTTACGCTTCCATGCCACCGCACCGGGTGCGGGACTGGATCGAAAGATCTTATGACGGTCGAAGACCCACATTCTATTTCTCCAAATCTACCCCCCTGGATTCAGTTCAGGATGTCTTCTATCTTCTCCAGAGTCCAGATGTTGGTGGCCCGCAACTTACAACTCAGCCCCACCCGGAACCAGTTGGGCTGACGAATCAAAGCACTACTAAATTCGATTTATTTTCAAGCCTACGCTCGGGCTTCGGGATCATCCCCTGAACTCAACAGATATTCTGCGTTCGTTCCGGTATGGAAAACAACAGTGATTCGTTTCGTGTCAAAATCCTTCTGCAGAATGCCTTGATCAGTAATTTCCCTGCTCGTGCAGTATTTCGATTGTTTTCGCCAATGGGCAGTTGGGGATAACGAATGATCGCCCGAGGTTATCCCCAAAGCAATCGACACGTTGTTCTATTTGATCTGACTCAACAAAGCCGTTTATGGCTTCGCGTGGGAAATCATCACCCGTGCGAATTTTCCGACGCCTATGTAGGGAGTACTTTGGGAAATTTCGAACAATAGCGCAGGATGTCAGCGAGATTGTCCGCAATCAAATCGGGGAGGAATATTGATCGAAAGTGAGACTGATCCTTTTGGACCTCCTCAGACCCTACGAACTCACCTGATCAGACAGCTCTTCCAGTCACGGAACCAAAATGCAGCTCCACCCAGGCGATATCGTCGCGCTCAAGAAGCGAGGCTTCAAGATTCTGGCAGACTGGATCGCCGAGTGGTATGAGCTTGAAAATGAGCTGGAGATCTTGCTCGGGCAACCCGGTTGTGCGCTACGGCAACTTCCGGCCTGCCAAAATCGCGATAATGACCATTTGGGTTGCTTCTTTCCCATGACCAGAGCAGGATTCGAATGCACTTCGGATTTTGACCGCACGGAGTTCGATGCAAATGCCGCGACGTGTTTTAGAAAGCGAACAAGACCAACAATTATGTATGAAGAACAAAATGATAAGTCAATAAGACGCCGCTCCTTTCGCCTCTTTGGAGACTTGCCTTGGGCGTTGCGGATATTTCTGAATCTTTTTTTGCTCGTCCTATCCGCGATAGCCATTTTTGGGATTGCTGGTCACTCACTCAACATTGAAATCCTTACAAGGACTGCGGAAATTCTGATTGGCTTCTTACAGCTTATTGTCGGTGCTATTGTCGGTGTCCTCACCTCCGAGGGGCGTCGGCTCCATCAAAGAGTGGAAGACGTCCCGGGGGAGGACTCCAAGCTTTGAGATCACAAGCGGGCCCAACTTCGAGAACAGCTCTCCTCCTTGAGAGAAGCATATCCCGTAGATGATGTCTGGATGACTGATTACGGGGTGCTTTTTTCCGTTCCTCTTGCGCCATCTGTGCCGGGCGACATTCGGAACCGTTATCAGTAGGGACAGCAGGAAAAGTGGGAAAAATACAATCGCGCCGGACAATGGAAATTGCGCACAATCCAATAGCAGTGCGATAATGGCCAAGTCGGCAGAAAACTTTACTCGATATCGGTCTGGCTCCAGTCCGAGCACAATGAGCACTCCGACGAGCAGAAGTTGTGCCTTTGGGGCGAGGAATCGGTTCACGGCGTGCCCTGGGCGAACAAATGCCCCTGGGTCTCGTGGCGCAAAGGTATCGTCGGGAGTGCCCTCATCTGACCAAGGTCGAAACGCGACTACCCTTGCCCCCTTGGCCAACGTATTGAGTCGATGTCGCCGCGTGCCGTGCAGGGTTACATGCACAACCATTCCGTCGACATCATACAGAGCGACGTGATCGACAGACGATGAGGTGAAATACATCATCGCCCAAGAGAGCGTGGAATTTAGGCGCTGAGTAAATATGAGGTCGCCGAGCCGCAACTCATTGATAGTTTCATTTGGAACGCGGTCCATGTGAGCAATCGACATGGCAGCGTCAGGTTGCCTCTCTCCGTAGGCACCGGATTTAGTCATATACGAAATCCAATCCCACAATATGAACACTGATTACCACTCCCAGCAGTCAGAAACCGAATGCTCTTAGATTCAACCGGTGAGCGCAACGATCCGGGCGAGGATATCGGCCGGAGTTGGATAGTCGAGGGTTTTTCGTAGGCGGGCTTTGAGTTCACGGGCGACGGCGTCGAGTTCGTCCTGGCTGAGGTGCGACAGATCCATCCCCTTGGGGAAATACTGGCGCAGGAGGCCGTTGGTGTTTTCATTGATGCCACGCTGCCAGGGGCTGTGAGGGTCGCAGAAATAGACCTTCACATCGGTAGCCATCGTGAAGCGGGCATGGGCGGTCAGTTCCGAGCCCCTGTCCCAGGTCAGCGTGCGCACCATCGCGCACGGCAGCGTGCGCACCTGGCGTGCCAGGGCTGCAACCACATCCTCGCTGGTCTTGGCGCCGACCCGCACCAGCATCACGTAGCGCGAGCGGCGCTCGACCAGCGTGGCAATCGCGCTGCTGGTGCCGCCCATGAGAAGATCGCCTTCCCAATGGCCCGGCACGGCGCGATCCTGCGCTTCGGCGGGGCGTTCGCGGATCGGCACGGCATCGGGGATGAGGCTGCGGATCGCCGCGCGCCTGCACCTAATAAATCGTCTTGTGGGATCAAATACCTAGTATCCCAGACGCTAATCTAGCTTGAAACATATGGATTTTTTGAACCATGGCTATTGCATCTGTAAAGGCGTGCTGATTTACGCCAAATGCCAACGCGCGGCCCCTCGGACTGAGTGGGCGAACAGGGGCGAACTCGTCTTTAGCGCTAGTCCATCGTGTAGTTAAGCCACAACGACTGGTGCTGATCCACCAGCGTCGGCCCGTAGCGCAGGAAGTCGCGAACGACTTCGGCGTCGGGATGATTGTAGCGGCCATCATCGGGATTTGCGCAAAAGACGCTCATGCTTGGACGCATTTGTGCCGCTCGACCCGGCCGACTACTCTTCTTGGAGCCGTGATGCATCACCTGTAGCACGTCGATCCGGCCCATCCGACATGGGCCCATGTGGCGGCGAAGCAGGTCAAAGGCATGGTCGTCAGACAGGTCGCCATCCCCGGTTAGCAGTAGCCCACATCGCCCGGGCGCCAAATAGACTAGCGGCCAGGCTAAATGTCTGTTCAATGATCCGATAAGGTCCTGTCTATAAGCCACTTCTGGCGCCCCAAGAGGGCCAGCATAGACAAAGAGCGAGCCCTTATTGCGGTTCTTATAGCCGATATTGCTGTCGTAGATCCTTTCTAGCGCCTTTACCGGGTCCATGCCGGTCTTGGTGCTCTCCCCCGCGATCAGCACGTCAGAGGCTTTGGTTACCTCTTCAATAAATTTTTCGAACTTCTCCTGTCGCGGTGCAGCGCATGGATCGTTGTAGGGGATAAATTCCCAGAGGCCGAGCGCGTAGAGCCCGCCGCCGCATCGAAGCAACTCGACCTCCGCCCGCGCTGATCGCTTCATTGCTTCCAGATCTTTGCGCATGTCACCGACGGTGCTCTCAAAGGAAGGGTCGACATCTGCTTTAACCGGATCGGGATCCCGCACGCCTTCCAAGCCCTCCGACACTTCAAGAACCGGGCCTGCCGGAGGTTCGCCGACCGGGCCGGGTTCACCGCCTTCTCCAACTTCCTGACCCACGAAAATGATACGCGCCGGTCCTTGCTCCAGGTCGGAAAGATAAGCCGCAGGGTTGCGATAAAACCCCAGTAGTTCGTCGTCAGCGCTAAGTCCCTCGTCGAAAGCGATCAGCAACCGGCGCCAGAGAGGCATGTAGGGCAATACAACGGCGCGAACGCCGACCCGCTTGATCAGGCGCGTCACACCGCTCACATGGTCTTTGTCGAAGTGGGAGATGAACAACAAATCGCGAACACCGGTATCGTGCCTAGCGAGATTGTCTATTTGATCATTTAGAAATTTTGGCTTGGAGCTCGTCCCACAATCGTAAACCCAGCGAAACTGCAGCATTGAAGCACATGCGCAGACTGTACCGCTTGTGAAAAGGCCCTGACCGACCCCATGGAACCGATACTCGACATTCACGATCACTTCGCCCCCTCCTTTTCTTCTTGCGAAGGTTGTAGCGCTTCGCGGACAGCTGCGTCCAGCAGGACGGCGCGGGCTTATAGCTGACTGGCCTGGGGCCGCTTACAACCGGTCGCATTGCGCCTTGAACCAATCGAAATTTTTCAACAACACGGCCGCTGCTCGGCTTGAGGCTGGAGGCGGGATTCAGCAGCCATCCCCAATCTCACCCAGACTCGCTTCCACTTGGAAACAATTTTTGCAAGGTCGCTTGTTTTCAAATGGCGCAGCGAAGCTCGCCAAGCGTGAACATTCGGCGATCACATCTCGAAAGAGCCTTCACGCCGCCCATTTGGTGCCGGCCTCGCAATCCATTCCAACGCTTCATTTCCGCCTGTTTAGGACAGAGCCGGCCCGGCTCAACCCAGCTCGCTTCCTTCGCCTGACGGCTACGTGCAGCTGCGCTCCCTGCGGGCGCTGACGCGGGGTTTGACCCCGTGCCTCATGGCTCTGCCCTGCCTGCTCCTCATGAAGCCGCGGATCAATCTGCGGTCCACAAGAGGACGAGCAACATGACGACCCATCAATCCCACTCAGCAGACGACAACCGCGAGATCCAATCGGTTCAGATCGAATGGCAAGGCATCACGTTATCAATCACCTATGAAGAGCATTGGCTTGGCAGTGAGCGTGAAAGCCCGTTCGACACCGCGCATCTTCAAGTTCGCGTATTGACGCCCATCGACGCCATCATTCCCATTACCGAGACAGGTTATCGCTCGCACTTCATCCACCGCGATGCTGTCCGTGAGCTCGGCGGCCCAGGCGGCTATGTTCTGGCCTGGCTGGATGAAGCGGCGCGTTCGCACGAATGGACGGCGCGTGTTGCAGCGCGCAACCAGCTCAAATTACTGTAGCTGGCGGGGCTGGATGGACGGCGATCCGTCTACCCGCCCCGCTAATATATTGCTTCGGTCACACGCAAGGCGGTGACACCTTGACCGCCTCATGCTTCAACTAACAATCTTGGGGCGTGAGGTATCGCCCGCTCTTGAGGGCAGCGGAGGTGTAGATGGCCGATCTGGAAGCCTTTGAGCAATGCATTCCCGTAAGTGAGCCGATGCGGCACGTCACCGATGCGGCGGTCTTGCGGGCGCAATATCTCTTCCCCGACGCCGTCATCGAATACGCAAACTCGGCCATCAATGTGCGCGCGAAATCAGCGGACGAACTTCGCGAGCTCGCCCAACAGGTTCGATATACGCTCTACCGCGAACATTGCGCCCGACGGGACGCAAGCCTACGCGAGCTGATGTCTCAGGCGCTTTTTCGATGAAGGCGGTTTTACCTTTGCGGTTCGATGAGATCGCACCGGATGCGTTCATCATTGCTGACGATGCCGGACAGGCCTTTGCCGCTGGCGCGGCATTCGTTGACCGGTACGCCGCCGACCAGCTGAGTGACGTGGACATGGGTTTTCTGGCCCGTGCGGGATACGTCGTTGATCCGCAATCGCGCGATCTGGCCTACATCGCGGCGCTGCGGCGCGCAGGCGCCCGCTTCGCAAATCCGGCCGATCTTAGCTACATCATCCTGGTGCCCACCCTGCGCTGTGATCTCAAATGCGCCTACTGCCAGGTCTCCCGGGTTGATGAGGACCGGCAAGGGTTTGATTGGACCGAAGCGCAGGTCAGCGATGTCCTCACCTTTCTCGATGGATTGGCAACACCGAAGATACAGATCGAGTTTCAGGGCGGTGAGCCGCTTTTGCGAGTCGATATTCTTCAAAGGGTCGCCGAGTTTTGCCGGCAACGATTTGCCGAGTGCCGCTTCATCGTTTGCACCAATCTCAACCGACTGGACGACGACGTCCGACACTTCATCGCCGCACCGGATGTTTTTGTCAGCACCTCACTGGATGGCGGCTACGCCGTCCACCGCAAAAACCGCACCGAGACTGACGAAAAGACCCAGACGTTTTTCAACCATTTGCGCACGGTCATCGACGAGTTCGGGGCCGATAAGGTCTCTGCCCTGCCCACTATCGATTATGCCGCGCCACCCACGCCTGAAGAGGTTCTCGATGCGTTCGGGGCCTTTGGAATCTGGTCGATCTATTTGCGGCCGGTAAACCATCAAGGCTTTGCCCGCAAAACTTTTTCCAAGCTTCGCAATGATGCCGCCACGTGGATCAGCTATTACGAGCGCTTCATCGCCGCGATGCTGGCGCGCAACGCGTCCGCCGATGCCATCTTCGAAGAATTTAACCTGACACTCGCCATCAAGCGATGTTTGCAATCAGGCCACGATACCCATGTCGATTTTCGAAACCCGGGGTATTTTGCCCGGGACTATATCGTTGTCGATTTTGACGGACGCCTCTATCCCACCGATGAAGCAAGAATGCTGACGCGCACCGGCGTCGTTGACCTCTCGATTGGAAGTGTTCGAGGCGGCATCACGCAGGTCGACAAAATTGCCGAGCTTCAAAGCGCTGCCATCAATAATTTCGACCCCGATTGCCAACACTGCGTCTATCAACCCGCCTGCAGCGCTGATCCCATCGATGATATCTCGCGCTATGGCCGCATCGACATTGCACGGCCCCATACGATGTTTTGCCAGCGACAAACCGCACTCTTCAGGCTGGCCTGGCGATTGATCCTGTCTGACGATCCAGAGATCAGGCGCAGTGTATGCGGCTGGCTCGATATCCCGTTCACGACAGCGTCTCTGGTGCCTGTCCATGCTTGAGCTGCAAGTCCGCGCGCGACTGGACGCACCGCATACCGCGCCCTTCGTCATCAAAGTGCTCGGCGAGAATGAGGCCGCACCAGTGACGGCCCAACCGCAAGAGCTCGCCTTCATCCGCGATCAGCGCGACGGCGAAGTCGAGATCGATACCCATTGGGGCGTTCTGACGCTGAGCGGGACTGATGCCTCTTTTATCGGCGATGTCCTCTTCGTTGATCCCATCTCAGGCATCGCCCAACGCTGGTTTCGCCGAGGCGACACGCAGAACACCCTGCTCATCACCGAGCGCTGCGACCAATTATGCGTGATGTGCTCGCAGCCACCGAAAAAATCCCACACCGATTATTTTGCTCACTTTGAGCGCGCCTGCCTGCTGGCCGATGCCAACGCGGATATTGGTCTGTCCGGCGGCGAGCCGACCTTGTTCAAGGATCAGATTTTCTCACTCGTCAGGAACGTGGTCACACGGCGCGCCGATATCCGCTTTCACATCTTGACCAATGCGCAGCATTTCCAGCGGTCTGATATTGAAACACTTCACGCCCTGCGCGGCGACATTGTGTGGGGTGTACCCGTCTATTCATCTAATCCGGCCACGCACGACCAATTGGTTGGAAAACTTGGCGCCTTTGAGCGGCTCGAGGCCTCGCTAGGACTTCTTTACGAGGCCAATGCCGCGATTGAAATTCGCACGGTCTTGATGAGACAAACCATTGGCGGGCTTGGTGCTCTGGCGCGGTGGCTGAGCGCCCGGCTTTGCGACGCCAATTGTTGGGCCATCATGCAGCTTGAAAAGCAGGGCTTTGCCAAAGGCCGCTGGGATGATCAATTCTTCGATCATTCCACAGATTTTACCGCCGTGGGCGATGCGATCTCCATGGCTCTGGCCCAAGGGCTGGATACCCTCCTCTACAATGTGCCGCGATGCACGGTGCCGGCGGAGTTTCGGGACCTGTGCCCATCGACCATTTCTGACTGGAAGCGGGACTACCGGCCTGAATGCCAAGCGTGTAATGCAAAGTCATTGTGCTCGGGGTTGTTTGCATGGCATGGTGATACCCATCCATACGCGCATTGGGGGACGTTATGACCCGCAGGTTTCGCATTTCATCCTTGGCCATGGCCGGGATTACGAGCTTTGGGGCCGCGATAGCACTGCCCATACCCGCCATTGCGCGCGGCGATGACGAGTATGCCAATACCGGCTCGCTGTTCCAGACCTTCCGTGAGGTCAAGCCCGTCGGGTTCAAACAACATCGCTCACATGCCTCCCATGCGTCCCATGGCTCGCATCGATCCAGTTCAGGCGGGGCGCGCCCGCAACCGGCCCCCAGGCCCACGACACAACGACCCACGGCGCCAAGGCCCACTGCGCCAAGTCCAGCCCGGCGCGAAAGCCAATCGACATCGCCAAACTCCGTGCTCCCCTCGTCCGGATCGAGCAGCACCAATGGCGGCGTTGTCACCCAGGTCAATGATATCCGGCGCGTTCAGGCCATGCTGGCGGCCTTTGGTTATTACACCGGAACAATCGATGGGCTGGACGGCCCGATGACCCGCTCGGCGATCAGCCGCTTTCAGGCGGCGCGTGGGCTACCCGTCACGGGTCAGATCGATGACGCGCTGCTAACCGCGCTCGGCCTGGCGACCAACTGATTGCGGTACGGCCTCGCCTTTTTGGCCGGGATCGCGCTGGCATGGATGGGGCTTCCGCTTTGGCGGCAGGTGCTCATCATGAGTTTTCAGGACCGGTATGGCGAGCTCACCTATGTCTGCGACAGCGCCATGCGCGAACACTATGTCGCTCGCGCACGCCTGAGTGAAGCGCCCAGCGAGGCATTGGCCGCAGATCTTCAAGCCGCTGAAATCGCCTTGATCGATTGTCAGGACTACGACCTGCTGCAAAAGCGGCTCACCCAGTTTGGGCTACGTGAAAACGAATTATCGCTCATGCGATTAAAGGCAATCGAAGGCCGAAATGGCCGGCTGGACGAAGTGGTCAGGATTCATGAAATTCGCGATTAGCCTCGCCCTCATCGCAGCGTCCACCTCGCTTCTGGCTGCGCAGGGGTCCATGCGTGAGCGAGTTTTGCGCGATGCGGCGCTCGCTGCCGGTATCGCCGAGCCAGAGGCCTTGAATGTGCCGGTTCCTGATGCGCTTGTTGCGGTCGGCGCCGACCTTTTCCAATCGACACTTTTGAGTTTTAACGGCGATACGTCGTGTTCGTCCTGTCATCTTGATCAATTTGGGTCGGCCGATGGCTTGCGCGTTGCCATCGGCGTGGGCGGCAGCGGTGAAGGCGCTGAACGAGCACAAAGCGGTGGTGACATCGTTCCGCGCAATACCTTGCCTCTGTGGGGCCGGGGCGGCCTTGGTTTCGAGACCTTCTTTTGGGACGGCAAAGTCGCAGTCACCGAAGAGGGGATATTCAGCCAGTTCGGACCTGATGCACCATCACAAGACCCGCTGGTGGTCGCGGCCCATTTACCGGTTGTGCAAATCCGGGAAATGCTGGCTCATGACGAACTTATTGAAACGGAATATGAAACAGAGACCGTCGATTCCGCGGCGGTGATCGCAGTGCGCGTCGCTGACCGTATCCGCGACGACCCTTCCCTTGGCCCCGCACTGGGCGGCGCCCAATCGGTTGAATTAACCGACCTCGCCTTCATCGACATCGCCGAAGCGCTGGCAGCCTTCATTCGCTCGAACTTTCGTATGCAGCCCAGCCGTTTTTCCAACTTCGTGCTTCGCGGCGGCGAGCTATCAAACGAGGAAGTGCGCGGCGGCCTCCTGTTTTATGGCAAGGGACGCTGCAGCGCGTGCCATGCTGGCCCTTACCTGACCGACTTTGACTTTCATACCATTGCCCTGCCCCAGGCGGGGTTCGGCATTAATGGTTTTGGGGTCGATTATGGTCGCTACAACACCACGCTCGATACGGAAGACTTGTATCGCTTTCGAACGCCGCCGCTCTGGCAGGTGACCCAAACAGCCCCCTATGGGCATTCCGGGTCCATCGATGATCTCGGCGATATGATCCGATATCATTTTGATCCGCTTTTTGAATGGACCCCAGAAGGCTTCTCAACAGACGAACGCGTCGAGTTCACCCGCCGCCTGCTGCTTTGGGGCCGCGAAGAGGTTCAGATCCCCGCAATGTCGGATGATGAGATTGATGCCCTGGTTACATTCTTGAACACGCTGAGCTTCGCGCCGGCCTCGGCCCCAGACCCGTAACGGCACTGCGCTGCGCTGCACAGATTACCGACACCGCCTGCGCCTATTGCTCTCGCGTGCCTGGGCCAAACGCGCACATCCCACGCCACTGTGGATAGGTTTTGCATGGCACAATAAAGCTGATCTGCGCTGCTAACGGTGCAGACACTATCGCCATGCTTGACGCCAACGCCATTCGGCTCAAGGCCTGCCGCCGGCGCAGCGCGCTGGACCAGGCCGAACTGGCACAATTGATGGGCGCCAGTTTCCACACGATCTCCCGATTTGAATGCGCGCGCACGACACCCGACACACCGATATTGCTCAGCTATGATCTGATTTTTGATACTCCCGCCCGCCAGCTCCTGCCCACCACAAGAATTGCGCTGAAGCGCCAAATTCTGGCGCGCGCGACACGCACGCTAAAACGCCTTGAACGTGCCCCCCATCGCCACTCCTGCGCCAAGGTCGAATTTGTCCGATCGCTATGCCAGCGCCTTCGCGAACACGCCCCTTGAAACCTCACGACCATATTGCCGACGTGCTCGCCGTTGAGCCCAATTCTCGCGGGCTTTGTTTTGTGGTGTTTGATGAGGACGGCAAGCTGCTCGATTGGGGCGGATTTGAAGCGCGCACGCAAAAGAACGCTGCCTGCAGGCGCAGGGTCAGGATGCTCACGCTGAGCTATCAACCCAAGCACATCGTGCTTGAAGACGGCGATGCGTTGGGCTCAACGCGCAGACGCCGGATCCGCGAACTCTTGCGCGCGCTATTTCAGGACGCGGGCGATAGTGGTTGCATCGTCGTCCGGATCGCGCGCGCGCGAGTGCGTGAACAATTCTATGCGTTCAAGATCGGTTCCAAGGATGATCTGGCACGCGCCGTTTGCTCGCTCTACCCGGAACTTGCACCGCGCCTGCCACGCAGGCGATGCACCTGGGAAAGCGAGCACTATTCGCTCGCCCTGTTTGAGGCGGCCGCGCTGGGCGTGACGTTTCTCGATCAGCTCAAGCGGTGATCCAGCTAAGCGACCGAGAGGTTTCTGTGTCTCATCGGTTGGGCGCGAAGCTTGCCCCAAATCCTCCAAAGAATTCAGCTTGCACCGCAGCGCTCGCGCCGGGACAACCTATGTGCGGTCCTACAGCTCTAATGGAATCGGGTGGTGGGAAATGAATAGCCCCAAGATGATTCTGTCAGACCAACGCGAACCGGTCTCCGAAATCGACCATCGACCTCAACTCAGGCGGCGAGTTGGCGCCATTCGGCCAGGGCCGCGGATCGGTTCTGCTTGAATGCTTCTCTGCGGTTTAGATGACGTTCGTGGCTGAAGTGGTTGTGGACGGATGAGTGGGCTGAGGCGAATTTCTGCAACGTCTCAAAACTGCGGAACTTGCCCATCGCCCGCTCCTTTCGCCGGAACGGGAGATGGGAGTTTTCGGCGCGGTTGTTGAGCCAGCGCCCGGTCTCCTGGCGGCTGGCATTGCCGATCACTTTCATTGCGGCTTTGTAGGACTTCAGATGATCCGTCACCACGACTTGCGGATTGCCATATCGCTTCATCGTTCTACGCAAAAACCTGAGCGCTGCCTTGCGGTCCCGGCGCTTGGTGACATAGACCTCGAGCACTTCACCCTCGTGATCGACCGCGCGCCAGAGGTAATGAAGCTCACCGTTGATGTGTGCTGCGCCGGCCTGCGGCTCACGAAAACCTCGTCGAGGTGCCAGGTCCAGTTCGAATATCGCTGGTTCCCAACCCGCCGCTTCCGGATCGACTTGGCGAACAGAGGCCCAAAGCGGTTCCACCAGAAACGCACCGTCTCGTGCGTGATATCGATACCGCGTTCGTGGAGCAGGTCCTCGACGTTCCGAAGTGAGAGCGGAAAGCGGATGTACATCATCACCGCAAGGCGGATGATCTCGGATGAAGTCTTGAAATATTTGAACGGATTGCGCATCCGGGGAGGCTACGGAATCGCTACTCAACGCTCAAGCCCAAGTTCCTCTGACAGCACCGTCCAGTTCGAGAATTTTCGACTGGCAACCCGCCGCTTTCTGACCTGCGCTGCGAACATCGGCCCGAACCGGTTCCACCAAAACCGCACCGTCTCGTGCGTGATATCGATGCCGCGTTCGTGAAGCAGATCCTCGACGTTTCGCAGCGAGAGCGGGAAGCGGATATACATCATCACGGCCAGGCGGATGATCTCGGGAGAAGTCTTGAAGTATTTGAACGGATTACGCATCGGGGGAGGCTAGGAAACTACGGCGCCGCACTCAAGGCGAAGTTCCTCTGACAGGACCTAAATTGCGTGTGTCCCCGTTTGTTGAGGCATCTATTTGCTGCAGCGAGTCAATTTTCGCTCATAAAACCCGCGCCAGCTTTCTGGCTCTGGAAACTCTTCTACATATAGAGCCACTTGATTTTCGGTGAGTGTGCAAAGCCATTCAGTGAATTCCTGGTTGTATTGGTCTCCCGGCCCCATTCTCCACCCGATGCTGCCGGGTGGGATATCAGGGAAGGTTTCCCACGGCGGCAACAGCGGATATCCCGGGGCAGGCCCTGACGTGTCCTCAAGCGCTTGGCGCAGTAACTCCACAAACTCAGGCGGCAGCTTTTCTTCATGTTCGCTCATAAGTGTGTCTACTCCAAATCCCTGGGCTATGGTGATGGACTTAATACTTGGATATGGCGTCCAAGCCAACACACCCAATAATGCCCACCAAGTTGGATTAATCATAGGTCACCTCAAAGCAAGCATCAATTTTACAACACCTATGCCTGCGCTCAAGGCCCACCGACTCGGTACAGTCCAACGAGTGCCCCGTTCGGAACGATGGGAGTTGCGAGAACCTCTTGTTCGAGAAAAACATTCAGACGGGCCTCCGCAGAATAACCGCTTGGATTGTGGTACACGAGCAACCCACTGAAAAGCAGTTTCTGACCATCGTATACAGCCACCAATCCCGATGAGTTATCCGATCCGAATGGGCCAATGGCAAAGCGTGCTGCTTGCGCTGGGTCACGAGTCAGCGAGATAAACTGAGAGTTACCCGAATCGAGCGAATGCTGCTCCGGCGTAAGCGTGCCGCTCGGATTACTCGGAAGCACTCCCCCTTGCGAGATTATGTTATTAACATCTGCGATGCTCAGGCCTCTGTAAAGGAGATTCCTTCGATTGTTCAGCTGCTCTAGTTCCACAGCCAGTCCCAGAAGCCCTGCGAGCCTCCCAAGCCCTCTGACTACCACAGGGTCGATGCCCTGAGACGGTACGTTATCATTGGCACCGTTGGGTAACGGTGGTGCCTCGGTGACCGGCTGGGTTTGCGGCTGAGCTTGTTTTGCCGCCCCACCGCCGGATACTATTCTACACGTCGGATCGTCCGTACAGTTACCACTCCAAGCACCAATCATCCCCGTCGGATCGGTGAGATTAACCGGATCATTCCCGACATAGGCATAGCGATTAAAATACCCCACCCCGCCGCTCGCAAACCCCATCGGGTCATTGGACAGGAACCGTCCGATGGCCGGGTCGTAATAGCGGGCCTGCATGTAGACCACACCGGTATCGCTATCGGTGATGTGGCCGGTGAAGCTTTCCGCGTCGTCATTGGCGGCGGGCTGCTGGCGCGCCTCGCCGAACGGGGTGTAGTCCTCACGCCATAAAAGCGCACCGGCAGCATTGGTCGCCGCGGCGGGTGAGCCGAGATGGTCTCCATGGGTGTAGGTGGCGGTGGTGGCGCCGCCGCTGGTCGCGAGGCGGGCAATGGTGCGCCCGCCCAGGCGCAGATAATCCGTGGTCTCGCCGGTGGTGGCATTGTGGCGGTAAACCATGGCGCCGCCCGAGGTGTAGACCGAGTAGATCGTCTCGCCATTGATCACCTGGCGCACGCGCCGGCGATGGGCGTCATAGACGAAACTGCCCGTATCGCTGCCGGACATCGAGACCGGTTGTTCAGAGCGATCATAGACCCAGTTGAGCTGACCATTGGAGGTGACGCTGCCGCGATTATCATAGCTGTAATTGCGCCAGACATTGCCGGTATTGCTGTCGCGCACCCGCGAGACCCGGTTGAGGCTGTTGTAATCGACCTCCACCGTGCGGCTGCCCAGTGTCTGGCCGTGCAGATTGCCCAGCAAGTCATAGCTGAACGAGGCCGCGCCCCACGGACCGCTGGCACTGGCCAGACGATTGAGCCCGTCATAGACGAAGGCGCGGTTCTGGCCGGAGACGGCATTGTCCTGGATGGCGGTGACGCGGCCGCCGGCATCATGCGTGTAGTCAAAATCAAGCAGCGTGCCGCCGCCGGAGACGGTCATATCGGTCATCAACTGGCGCGCATCATAGGCGATGGCGAGCTGGCGGCCATTGCCGTAATTGAGCCCGGCCAGTCCGCCGGAGACGTGATAGGTGGCTCCAGAGGCATAGCCAACGCCGCCTGTGCCAACTCGCGTTGGACGACCAAAGCCGTCCGGCAGATAGCTCAAGCTTCGGCCGCCCGGTGTCGCTTGATGGGTCACAAAGCCGTTGGCGTTGCGGGTATAGCCGGTCGCGAAGGTGAGCCCGTCGACGGCAAGGGTCTCGCTCGTCAGGGCGTTGAGCGCATCATATTGATAGGTCCAGCTGGTGGTGCCGCGCACGGCAGCTGTCATATTGCCGCCGGCATCATAGGCAAAATCAACGTCCGGGGAGGCGTCGGGATAGTTGATCTGGTCGAGCCGGCCGCGGTTATCCCAGACCTGGGTGACGGTGGAGCCGCTTGGCAGACTGGCGCAATTCGTGCCGGCTGTCTGACCACGGGCGATACCGACCGTCTGGCTTGCCAGGTCATAGGCATAGAGCGTGTCGCCGGTTTCCTCGGTCGAGTGACGGCAGAGGCGAAGGCGGGTGTCGTAGAAATAGCTCTGGGTCTGATTGACGGTATAGCCGTTATGCGTTCCCGACTGGCGGGCCGTTAGAAGATTGCCCCAGATATCATAGGTCATCGTGGTGGAAAGGCCGAGCGGCTGGGCGATCAGGATCGCATTGCCGTCGCCTGGCCCGCCAAAACCTGTCGATGTCGTTGTCGTGACATTGCCGTTGGGGTCGGTGGTTTGAGTGCGATTGTCTGACAGATAGGCCGTCGTGGTCGTGGCATAGGGCGTCACATTCTCCGCAGTCCCGACGACACGGTCGAGAGCATCATAGCTGGTCGTCATACCATCGGTCGGGTTGGAGCTGGTCGATGGCAGCGAGGTGAATATGGCCCGCCCGACAGCGTCATACTCCGTGCGCTGATAGATATCCGTGGTCGCCGGCACCGTCCGACGCCGCACCAGGAGCGGTCGATGGAAGCCGTCATGCGTGGTGACGACCCGGACCGTCCCCGTGACCAGATTCTGGATCACACCGCTGCCGAGATTGGAATAGGTGATCGTGGTATCGGCGAAGGGCGAAGGCCGGTCGATTCCGGTCAACCAGCCGACGCTGTTATAGCTGAAGCCGGACGTAAAGCCGCGCGCATTGGTGACGCTGGTGATCCAGCCATTATTATCGACGACACCGGTAATCGTGGCGCTGTCCGGCAGGGTAATGGAGCGCGGGATGCCGCGCATATAGCTGGCAAAACTCGTCCGTTGGTCAAGCGCATCCTCGGCCCACGCCAGCGTGCCGTCGGCGTTATAGCTGTAATCTGCCACGCGAACGCCGAAGGAATTGGTGTAGGTGCGCCGCCCGAGGCTGTCATAATTGTGCACTTGAGTGACGACACCATTTTGCGTCACTTCGGTCGGCAGGCCAAGCAGCCAGATCGAGGTCAGATGGCTGTACTCGGTATCGGCCGTACGTGTGCCGGATCCCAGTGTGCTGCTCGCCGTCTCACCGGTCACCGCCCCATAGCTATAATTTGAATTGGCGCGGTCGATATTGCGCGAATAGGTCGTGGTGTAGGTTTCGCCGTCGACGGTGACCGTGCGCGAGGCGAGATGGCGCGGCGCGTTGAGCGAAGCCGTATTGTCATTGTCCAGGTCGATACTGCCAAGCCCGGCCTCGATCTGATAGGTATTGACGATGGTCTGCATGGGCGAGCCCGCACCGGCATTCGCATAGACCTCGACCCGCGTTTCCAACCCATCCAGGTTGCCCCAGTGGCGATTGAAATAGTGACGCGTCCGGCGCCCGAGCGGATCGGTGACCTCCATCCATTTTTCGTCGGACAACCCGCCGCTCGTGGTGAAAGCGCCATCATCGCTGTTGTAGAGATAGGTCCAGGTGGCTGCCGGATAGGCGGGGCCGGAAAGCTGTTTCTGGGTCACCGCCATGACATCGAAGTGACGCGCGATGCGATAGGGTTCCGGGTTGCACCCGCCAGACGAACCGCCGACGATCGGATATGACGGCACCTTGGTGCGGCCATGGCGGGTTTCGGTGAGCGTGAATGTGCCTGTCACGCCCGCCATCGCCAAGGCCTGTTCAAGGATACGCGGCACGTCGGCGCGCGGCACCGGGCCGGCCGAGCGCAGGCTGACCTGGCCGGAGACCGAGGGATCGATCACGAACGCCTCGCCGAGCAGATCGCCGATCACGGCGGAGACGACTTCAGCGATGGGCGCGGAATCAAACGCCAGCTCGATGCCGGTGCCGGTCTCGCGTGCCTGGCGGCGTGGCGGCGATGCGACTGCGGCCGTGGCATTACCGCGCCAGGCTTCGAGGCTGGGGGCCTCGGAACTGGACGGCGCGGGGGCAAGCATCCCGGCTTGGCCGGCTTCGGCGGCGGCGGTCGCATTGGCTGGCGCGGTGCGCTTTTCGGTATCCGCACTGACGACCGGCCCGCCAGTGCGAAAGAACCCCTCCGCGCCGAGGTCCGTCGCACATCCGCCCAGCACCAGACACAGGCCAAAGCCGATCGCCGAGATGATTGATTTTGATAGCATAATACATCCAGACGCGCCCAAGGTGCACAGTTTGACATTGTCTCTTGGCCAAGTGCAAGGCGCGGGCGGATATGGGCTGTGGGTATCGCCGCGGAGAGGCGCGGAGCGTGCCTAATCAACGCCCTGGTAAAACGGCCGGGGTGCCTATGGCACGGGTGATTCGCTTCCTGCACCAATGATGCAGACCATGCCATGGCTGCCGTGCGATTGATGTCGCACTCAACCCGGTGCGGGCGCGCCTGTGTGCCCGCGCCGAGGACTCGTCGTGGTCTTGCACCGCCGTGCACTTGGCCAGTCGGGCCAACACTGCTGGCAGAAGTGCCTTTCCTGACGCGTGTCGCGGATTAGCGGCAGTCTCTCGCTGAGGGCCTCGCCACGCAAACCGAGGCCTGGGTCGGATATTTCACCGCGATTGGCTCCCCCCTCGGGGCCGAAGCCTGGAAGGCCAAACTCGAGCAACAATCGGGACGGCCACTGTTCCCCCGTCCGATGTGGCCCACGGAAGTGCGGGGCGAGAACACAGGGGCGGCGTGATGATAATTGTGTCTGTTGTTGTCTAATCACGGCCCTTTCTGTCAAGCTCCGGTTTGGTCCGGTTGGTCTGTCTCCGCCGGTGTCAGGGTTGTCTTCGCGGTCTGGTGAGCCGGGTTTGCGTGAGCTCGCCGCATCATGGCTTTGGTCGGGGCGGGCCTCCCAATGTCCCAGAACGCGTTTGATCCCTGCTTGAGGGCGCGATACGCACCGCGGGTTTGGCCCGGCCGCTCGTCCCGGCGGGGACAACCTCGGCGTTCGGATAGGGGCTAGGGTTTCATGGCTTTGTCCTTGGTTCAGGCCGGCTCATTGGCCCAGTTGAAGGTGGTGCCGTCGACCCAGATGCGGTGCAGGGTGACGGCGAGTTTGCGTGCCAGGGCGACGCGCGCCTTGGCGCCGCCGCGGCGGGCGGCCAGGAGCACCGCCATTTATCAGCGGCGGCGGTATTCTTCCAAACGCTTTTCCCGACACCCGCTTGGCTCTTCACGAAAATCGAGCGCAAGGCTCAGTCCGCCAAACTCAACGTCATCAAAATGTGTGTGGAATCTCGTCTCGACGTCTTCTGCATGGTAGCTTCTCGGGCCATCGCCTACATTACAATAATCGACTGAAATTCGAATTCTACCCGATCGCAATTCCACCGCTGCGTCGTAGTATCGAGTATCCAACGCTCTAAGAATTTCATACGGCTCATCGTCATCACACTTTACGTATAAGCTTGGTACAGCAGAGAGAAATCCAGATCTAACACTTTCATACACTATGCAATACTCATCCTGATAGAAAGTTCGTCCTGGTATGATCGTATGTTGGGAGCATGACGCCAGCGCAAAAACAAAAACCAAACAAGCGCTCGAATAACACTTTGAGATCAATGACTTCATGGTCCACACCCCGCATCCACATAATCTTGCCCCATTCGACTGTAGTTCGCATTGTCCAGATGGTCGCCATAAGGGTAGATGGGCGGAAACAGAGAACCGTCAACGGGTCGACCATCCTGCATCATTCCAGCCGCCAGATCCAGCTCCAACCGAGTGATACCCAATTCCCGCCCAACAGCTCCATACAGAAAATTTCCATAGGCATCCGCATCGGGGTTCCAAGCGTTGCCCGGACCGCGAAACAGTGTCTTGATGTCAAACCTGCCGCCGTTGCGGAACCACATAAACATCAGTCCCTCCCTGGGGCCGGTCAGCGCAGGCGTCCGCGCGGACCGCATTGCCCTGTCCACTGAGCCCACAGAATCCAAAACGTCATCGACATTTGGTGCCCCACTCGGCTGCACCCCACTCGCTGCGGTTGTGAGTTGGGTGCATTGTGTTGAGTTGGAATTACCATGCGGACTCGCCGGACCGCCGCCAACCCCGCCAAACTGAAAGTCCCCAAGCTCGCCCCTCATCCCACCACCCTGGAGCCGCTCCAACAAGTCGATAGCATCCTGACCGCAAAACGCACCCGTAGCGCACGTTGGCCGATACGTTATCGTGATCACATCCACCAACCCCAACGGATCATTCCGGTTCACCGGATCCCCACCCACATAAGCATAGATATTCATCCCCCCCGCCTGACCGATCGGGTCGGTCTGCATGAATCGGCCCAGTCCGGGGTGATAGACGCGGTTCTTGTAGTGATAGAGGCCGGTCTCCTCCAGCCAGACCTGGCCGGTATAGCCATAGCGGCCGCTATTGGATGCGCCAGGCAGGCCGTATTCGTCATAGCTATTGGTCACCGTCGCGGTGCCCGACGCATTGGTCAGGGCGATGATCGAGCCGCGCTCATCGGCGATCAGCCATTCGCGACTGGTGGTGCCCGAGCCGGTATAGTGAACCAGCGGCTCATCCGTGCCCGGCCCATGAACATAGCGGTCTTGCAGGGCACCGCTGGTATTGTATTCGGCGATCATGTCGACGCCGTCATACTGGAAGCGCACGGTCGCTGACGTCCCCGTCAATGTCGCCAGACGCCCGGCCGGATCGTAAACCAGCCCCACACCACCGGAGACCGAGCTCAGCCGATTGTTATAATCATACCCGAAGGTGCGCGTGCCATCGGAGATCATATTACCACGACCATCATAGACTGGCGCGCTCTGACCGCTGACGCTGGTAATCTGGTTAAGGCCATTAATGCCGTAGAGCAGGTCCAGATTGACGTGCCCGGTCCAGGCATAGGCGTCATTGGACGCGGTGCGGCTGGCGATCTGGCCGGCCGGATTATAGCTGAAGCTCGCCGTCAGATCGCTGCTTGTGCCGGGCAGATTCTGCGTCAGGCTGCTCAGCCGCGAGGCGGCATCAAACGCGTAAGCGGTGGTGACGCCATTGCCCCGCGTGATCGCGGTGCGGCGACCCTGATTGTCATAGGTAAAGCTGGCCAGCACACCGATGCCGGAGGTCGCGCCATTCTCCCGGATCGCCGTGACTGCGCCGTTCACTTGATAGCTATAGGTCACGTAAAACGCGTCCGGCCAGGTCATGCGCGTGCGCCGGCCGGCGCTGTCGTATTGGTAGGAGACAGCGCCATCATTACCGGTCTGCGACGTCAGCCGACCGATCGCATCGTAAACATTACTCATCGACTGGCTGCCAGCGGTAACGCTCAACACCCGACCGAGCAGGTCATAAGTGTAATCCTCATCCGGGTCAGCTCCAGGCGCATTGACATGGGTGACGCGACCGAGATTGTCATAGGTGTAGTAAAACCGTTGATCAGTCCGTACACGCCGATTGGCGAGACGCCCGGCGGCATCGTAGACGTAGATTTCATCATCAGAGCCGGTATTCGAACCGGGCGTTGTCGGATGCGGGTATTCGATTGAGGCGAGTCGATCAAATCCGTCCCGCTGATACTGGGTGCGATTGCCCTCGCCGTCGGTGAGGCTGATCAGCTGGCCATTATTGTTGTAGGCGCGCGTGGCCTCGACGATGGCTGCAGTTGTTCCAAAGGCACTCGTCGTGGTGGCAACGCGGCCGACCGCATCATAGGTCGTGCGCGTGATCCGATCCGGTCCGTAGGAGCCGGTCGCCGCCAGCGTGCAGGCGGAGCTGGGCGGTGAGGCCCAAGTTGTGGCATTCATTCTTTGCGCGACGCAATCGATCCGCCCAGCAGCGTCGTAGCTATACTGGATCATTGCCTGCACCGAGCTGGCCCCTGCGATCAGCCGGGCCTGAGTGGTCCGCCCGGCAGCGTCGTACACCATCTCCTGCTTGTCGATCAGTGCGAAGGCCGCCCAGGCGGCATCGGACTGGCTAGTGACAGTGCCGAACTCCACGCGGGTGGGCTGGCCATTGAGATTATAGGTCGTGCGCTGGGCCGGATGGGCCAAGGAACTGCCGCCATCGGGATCCGGGCCGACCTGCCCGATCATCTGGCGCCCATCATCATAGCGATAACGCGTGGTGTCGGCGGTGCCGGCAAGCGGACCGTCGACGGTGAGCAGATTACCGACATCGTCATAGGCCAATGTGGTTGTCGCCGCGAGGGTGCCATTGCCGGCCTGGACCGTGGCGGAGACGGGCAGAAGATTATTGGCGACGCCCGTCGCGCCATAATTGACGATCGTGCGTTGTTCATTGGCAGTATTGATACAGCCCGCTGTCGCTGTACCGCTCGAGCAGGTTGAGGACTGGATCGGCAGATACACGGGGCTTGCCGCCTGAATGATGGTGCCCGAGGTGCGCTTGTACCAGGCATAGAGCGGAGCGTAGGTGATCCGGGTCTGCGGCCGGTCACCGCTCCCGGACGGGGCCGGCGCGGTCGCGGTCAGCATGCCGCCATGGGTCGCGTCATAGGTGAAGTTGGTCACATTGCCGGCCGCATCCGTCACCGAGGTCGGCTGGTTACACGTGCGCGGATTGCTGCAGCTCGCCGGATAGGTCGCGCTGGTGACAATATCGACCAGGCTCGAGCTAGGCTTGGCAGCCTGCAGCACAGCGGTCACGTTGCCTCGGCTATCATAGGTATAATTGGTGTAATTGCCCTGCGGCGCGGTGACTCGGGTCACGCGGTCGTCGCTGTCATAGGTATAGGTCGTACGCTTGCCCAATGCGTTTTCGACCGCCGAAACAAGCCCTGTCGTCAGGCTCGATTCCACCTCGGTGACTTGCGAGAGCGGAGACGTCATCGTCGTTGTGCGCGTTCCGGCGCTATCGGCGTAGGTATAGCTCCAAGTCGCGCCCGCTTGCGTGACCGAACTGACCCGATGATCGCCATTATAGGCCACCGTGATGGCGCCGCTCGTTGGCTCGGACGGCGTGACCGTCGCGATCTGACCATAGGCATTATATGAATAGGTAGTCGTGCGGCCGAGCGTGTCGGTCACGCTCGTTGCCGTAAAATCGAGAGTTGGGCCACCTGAGCAATAGAAGGATGTCGGTCCACAATAATCGACGGCATTGTTGATCAGCGTAACGCGCTCAAGCAGGCGGAAATACGGGACCTGCCCATTGTTCATGGGGTCGTCCAGGGCGTAGCTGAAATGCGCCTGATATCCGCGATTATTGGTCACAGACTGGAGCCGACGGGCCGGAAGCTGGACCCAACTGCCGGGAAATTTATCAACCCAGACCGTAATGTAGTGGAATGTGCGCACCTCCCCGTCGGGATAGGTGATGGAGGTGACGACGCCATTTTTTGCAGCCAACCCCTGAGCAGTGCCCAGGCTCGGATCAAACACAGCCACGGTGCCGTTCGACGCCGTGTAAACATAGGTTGAGCCGCTCGAAACGAGTGTCGCGCCACTGCCCTGATCGGAGGTGAAACTCCCGCCTGATTCTGTGAAGGTCTGACTGAGCGTGCCGAGCGTGACGACATAGGCCGAGCCGGTCGAGTTTAGCGTGCCCTGGAACACATCCCGCCAGCCGGCCCCCATGAAGGATCGCGTATAACTCATTCCACCAGCGCCGGGATCGCCGATCGTGATCGTCGGGGTCGGACTGCGAAACACGCCGCGCGCCAGATCAACGCCGCGACCATCAACGGGCGCGAAAACCTCCGGGGGCGCAATCTGCTGGCCACTCTGCGCTGAGGCCGGAATGCCTGAGCTCAATGCAACCGTCAGTGCGCAGGCGATTGCCGTCAAAATGCGTGAACGCATAGCCGTTCCTAGCTTTGTCTATCATCAGCCAAAAAATGAAATTCCGCGACTGGGGCCGTCAGGCGCCGGTCGTCTCTTTCTTGATGCGATTTCCCGCGTCGTCGTAGATATAATCCGTGGTCACGCCATTATTGACGCTACCGGAATGGACGACCTTGATGACGCGGCCGTGCGCGTCATAGGTGTAGGTCACGGTCTCGGCCGCAAAGGCAGGAGCGGTTAGTGCCAGCGCCCCCGCAAGAACCAATAAAAATCGCATGTAAGCCCCCTGCCCAATTGATACTCGTGCATCAACCTAAAACGGCACTGAAGGTTGCGCGAAACAACTGGTCAATGCACGCTATAGGTGAGAGTAGGCACACACGGGAAATTCAATCAACACGCAAATTTTCGCCGGAGCACCCGTTGAGCGTTTATACCAGTGCACGCTTGAAGAATATTTTCGCACGCGTGGGCTCGTCAGTGCGTCAAACGCGACAAAACCACCCCAAGCTTGAGAGGCCACACGGCCTCCGATGATCAACTCGCCGACCACAAGGACATCCCGTTGAGGAAACCGGCGATCAAGCCGAACCCTAGCAAGGGAAGAGTGAGGATGTCGGGCAAGCGTTGTTCGCGCGCATCGATGCGGGCAAGCGCCGACAACATCGCGAACAGCACGAGGTTACTGGTGATCAGCAATAGTGACGAAAACATGGGCAGACCCATTTTTGTGCGACGCCTTTTCCGGAGCGCTGCTCTGCAGAGCAGCAGCGTGTTGCCGCAAGTCCTACCGTCCATGTCCAGCACGGTCAGGTGTCGCTTTCGATGCCGATGAATGGCTGTCTCAGAGTCTGCAGTTCGCGGGTCCACGAGCATGAACGTCACCGGGCTTTCCCGAGAGCAAGTCTCCCGTCGATCCGAGTTAGTTCAGCGTTTTCTGGAAACCTTCCATCCTCCCACTGACGGATGCTTCGCTCATCCTTGCCCAACCATCTCGCCAACCGTTCCTGCGACCAACCTCGCTGCGCGCGAAATCGGTAGAGCCGCGCGTCGAATGAACCGTTTGGAAGCCAGCTCTCATCGCCAAGAAATTCGATCAGAGCGGGGATGTACTTTACGCGCGGCTCATTCACGCCCCGCTCCCATAATCCAACAACATCCTTGTGAACTTTGAGTATTTTGGCGACCTCGTGCTTGTGCAGGCCCAGGCTTTTACGGCGTCGGTACAGGAGGTCAGGCAATCCCTCCGCCGGGGTCTGCGCCGTCGCCGGATTGGCTGCGGTCATCGTCATCCGCGCGTGCGGGAAGAAGGTGCAGCAACCGAATGTGTTCTTCATGTAGTTCGGCGAATCGCGGGGAGGCCGTGCGCGCGGCCTCCCCGCGAGCGTGTGCCGGTAAAGTTTGCATCCCGGCGCAGGCCCGGCTGTAATCGCCCCCGACAGACTAGGGGGGAAGTGGCCGATGAGTGATCAGGAACAGCCTACGGGCACGCTGGACACAGACGCGACAGGCACGGGCACAGCAAACACGGGCACCACAGCCGCGTCCCCGATTGCCCCGCAAGGGCCCGCCCCCGCGGCGCTGGATCGCTGGGACATCTTTCTGTTTGCCATCATCGGCGGGCTGGGTGGCCATGCCTTGCGCCTGCTGACAACGATCGAAAGCCTCGAAGGCCGGCTGGCCACCAGCCTGGCCGTCGGCATCCTCGCGGCGTGCGCCGGTTTTCTCGCGACCTGGGCGCGCCGGGACATGCCCGCCCGCCTGGCGCTCAACCTCGGCCTGACAGCGCTGCTCGCCATCGGGACCTAGCTCGTGATGGGCGCCGCCCCCGACCAGTCGCCGGACCAGGACCTTGGCTTCATGCAGGGCTTCTGGTTCTTCCCCAGCCTGCCGCTGATCGGCTTTCTCGGTCTGGTTTTCGGCCTGGTAGCGATCGATGAAGGCGGACTGCGCTGGCCCTATCCCGCAATTTTCCGCACCGGCCTCAATGTGCCGATCCAGCTTGGCCTCGGCCTGCTGGCGGGCGGTCTGATCTGCGGTTTCGTCTATCTGTGGGCACTGGCCCTGTCGGCCGCCGGCTGGGACGGGCTCAAGGCGGCCTTCGAAAATGGCTGGCTCTGGCCCGTGCTCGGTGGATCAATGGCCGGGATCGCGGTTGGCCTCGCCCGCTCGGTCGACAAGCTGCGCGAGGCCGCCGAGGCCATTATCCTGATCGCGGCCCGGCTCGGCCTGCCCCTGCTGGCGGTATTTTCGAGCCTGTTCGCCGTCGCCATCCTGATCGGCGGGATTGATAATCTGCGCGCCGCAGGCAGCCCGACCGGCATCCTGCTCAGCCTGGCCATCCTCGCCAAACTGATTTTCAACGCCGTCTATCGCGACGGCCGGGAGACGCCGGGCCGGATCATGCGGAGTTTCGCCTGGATCGCCATCGCCGTCCTGCCCATCTATGCCAGCCTCGCAGTCTACGGGATTTCGGTCCGCGTGCTGGAATACGGCTTCACCCCGTCGCGTTTCATGGTCCTGATCGTGGCCAGCCTGGTCGCGGCCTACACACTCCTCCTGCTGATCAGCCTCGCCGGTGACATGGTGCGACCCGGCAAGGCGCGCTGGATGCCGCTGGTCTCGCGGCTCAATACCGGCTTTGCCGGTCTCTGGTTCGTGCTCCTGCTGGCGCTGCAATCGCCCCTGCTCTCCGCCAACCAGATCAGCGTCGATGACCAGATGGCCCGGCTGCTCGACGGCCGCACCGAGGCTGAAACCTTCAGCTACGCGGCCCTGCGCTTCGACATGGGCGAGCCGGGCCGGCGCGCCATCACCGAGCTGACCGAAATCACTGACCACCCGCAAGCCGATTATATCCGCGGGCAGGCCAGCGCGGCGCGCGACGCCGCCACACGCTGGTCCCTGCACTCGGGTGCACCGACTGCGGCGGATCCGGTTCCGGATGCCCTGCTGGAAGAAATGGATGCGCTCAGCTCCATCGGTCAGGAGGAGGCACGCGCCCTGCTGGACACCGCCATCGCCCGGCTTGACGCGGCCCAGGCGTTGATGTGCGAGATCGAGGCCGATGACACGCTGTCCGATGCGCAAAAGCTCACGGCCCAATATGAATTGCAGCAACGCGTACCGCCCCTCGTCAGCGATGCCGTCAGGATTGCCGGAAACTTTCCGGAACTCGGGGATGTGCCGGCGCTGCGAGACCGCGAGAACTACGCCTCCTACACGCGCGGGGACTGGATCCCGGACCTGTCTAGGTGCGAGTAAGCGCGCACGCCCCGCCAGAAACACAGCCGAGCGCCCTTTAAACATCGTGCGCGATGCCCTATATTCGCTT
>TARA_R110000868_G_scaffold29889_6_pt1 | contig 47555 bp, 48 predicted proteins | sample TARA_R110000868 | Tara Oceans TARA_R110000868 (sample SAMEA4397489) | marine metagenome | biome: Polar Biome; feature: [SRF] surface water layer (ENVO:00010504); material: water (ENVO:00002006), including particulate matter (ENVO:01000060) such as... | depth 5 m | reverse complement strand
AGCAGGCCGGGAAGCGTTTCAGGCGCTTCGCGGCCAAACCCGCAGAATGCCCCGATTCCGAAATCCGGCAAAAACCTGCGCGCGGTCGCCAATCGGTCCGCAAAGCCGTCCATATTGTGAATCATGCCGAGATATATTTTCGTGCCGTCCGGCCGCAGTTCCGCAAGCGGCGCGAAGAATGCATCGTCGCTACGGTCGAGCACGGGAACATGCACCCAGTCGACCCGTCTTCCCGCATGTTCGATGAACGCGTTCGCCATCCTGACCGCGCCGCTGAGATCGTCCGGAGCAAAACGTGGCCATCCGCCGAGCGTTCCAAAACAGAGATGAAAGCCGAGACCGGCATCTTCGGGAATCGTCGCGCACATCGTCCGAAACTGGCTCACGTTCCGTTCTATGGCCGTCTCCGGGTCGAATCCCTCGAGCGCGCCATATCCATCCATAAGTTCGGTCGCACAATCCCATTGAATTGCCAGGTCGTCCGCCGGAATATTGTCGACGATCGTCCGAAGCTCGGCATGAACCGCATCGAGATAACCCGGCCTGATCCTGTCAAGGTCGCCCGGCGCCGGGAACACCCGCGGCGCGATGACGCTGTTCACGGACGGGATCGATACCTGGAAACGCAGATCCGCCGGAAGGACGCCCTTTTCGCGCAGGGTCCGGAAGACGAAATACGAATTCAGCGCATCCCGCGCATATCCGAGACGCCAGCCGGGATCGCCGAACGCCACACGTTCAACGCCGTCCTTCACCTTGAACAACCAACTATCTGTCGGACCGCGGGGGTGAAGCCGCTCGGCCCCGTTCTCGTAGGCTGGACGACGCAGTATTTCGAATTCGGGGTGCCCGGCCATCACCTGGTAGTGAACTTTGCTGATCCAGTGTTTCCGGGGCCCAACCTCGCCATCGGGCACGGCCGCAAGATACTTCCCGAGACCGGCGCCGAACTTCTCGAAGACCTCTTCGGCCGTGTCATAGGGAATGCTGCCAACAAGCATCAGGTCCTTGCTCATCTCAATCTTATATCCTTGCCCGGTCGAGGGTTGCGGGGTGAAAAAGCTCTGCGGGATCCATATTCCGTGCCGCCACACCCTGGGCCCGGGACCAGCGGCACATCGTCTCCAGTTCCTTCAGGTTTTCCTGAAATCCATATGGCCAGATATCGTTGCCCATAAGCGCACGCGTTTCCGACAGTTCCGCCGCGATCCAGGGCATCGATACCGCAAGTGCCGTGACGTCCGACATTTCGTCGAGGCAGATATCCTTGGCCTCGGTGAATGCTTTCAGAACGCTCGTCGCGAGCCAGGGTTCGCGTTCCAGCAGCGTTTTCCGGATTGCAAGCACATGCATGATCGGGAACATCCCCGACCGGGCATACCATGCCTTTTCGGCGGCGCGGAAATCGGGAAACAGCCGGACGATATCGCCTTTGCCGCCCTCGAAACACGACGGCTCACGCGCCGATACGAGGGCCGTGATATCGCCGTCCGCCAGCATCGCAGACAATGTCCGGTCGTCGGGAATCGGCGTCACCCGGATATCGGACGGCAGATGGGGTGAAAATTTCGGCTTGCGTCCACCCTGTTCCAGACCGCCTGTCCGCCAGTGAATATCCGCCGGCGCGACACCGCAATCGTCCTGCAGCATCCCGCGAATCCAGAGCGCCGCCGTCATCGCATAAACCGGGACGCCGACTTCGCGGCCCTTCAGGTCTTCGGGCTTTTCGATTCCGGCATCGGCCCGGATGTAAATCCCGGAGTGACGGAACATCCGGGACGGAAACACCGGCACGGCGATATAGTTGTCCCAGCCTGTGGACCGCGCGAGGATATAGCTCGACCCGGACAGTTCCGTGACGTCAAATTCCAGATTGTTCCACGCCCGGTAAAACGCCTGTTCCGGGTTCATGGTCACATAGTTGACGTCGCAGCCTTCGATTCCGATGCGCCCGTCCGCAAGCGCCCTGACCCGGTCGTAATCGCCGGTGCAGACGCTCAGCGGCACCCGCGTCACCGGCGTTATTCCTTCGGTTTGGCGGCTGCCGTGAAATAGGTGCCGCGGCCGCTCGCGATGAGCTTGTCGTCGCTGTCGTACACAAAGCCCTCGGCGACGGAATTCGTACCCCCAAGCTTTATGACACGCGCAACGCACCTGAGGTCTCCCGGCGCGGCCGCCCGATGATAGTCGATCCGCAAATCGACGGTCGGAACCGGCATGCCGACCTTTGCGGCAATCGCGAAATCGGCGACGGTGTCGATCATCGATCCCAGAATGCCGCCATGGGTGTACTTGGCCTTGGGATTGGAAACCATTTCCTCCCGCCACTTGATCGTCACGACCAGTTCGTCCTCGGTCAGGTCCTGTATTTCCATACCCATCCATTTGTTGAACGGGTTGGCGCTCAGGCGTTCTTGCAGGGCTTCGGCGGTAACGACATTGGCAGGCATTTCGATCCTCTCGGTCAAGTCTTTGATGTTCGGACATGCATAACGGATTTGCCGTTGTCCGTCGCCCCCCTCCGCCAGATATCCGCAGATTTTACCGGATATTAACTAACCTTGACCACGATGCAGCGGAACCAGAATTCAGAGGCAATTAATGTTCGTCATCATCGGCATCGTTACAGTGTTCGCCTGCGTTCTTGGCGGTTACGTGGCTATGGGCGGAAAGCTTGCCGTCCTTTGGCAACCGTTCGAGGTGGTCATCATTGTCGGCGCGGCGATCGGTGCCGTGATCGTCGGCAATCCCAAAAGCGTAATCAGCAAGATCGGCAAGGGCTTCGGCGCCGCTGCCAAAGGTCCGAAATACAAGAAAGACGACTATATCGAGCTTCTGAGCGTCCAGTACCAAATATTCAAGATGGCTCGGTCCAAGGGGATGCTCGCCCTCGAAGCGCATGTCGAAAACCCCGATGACAGCGACCTTTTCAACCAGTTTCCGGGCTTCCACGACAACCATCACGCCGTCACGTTTGTCTGCGACTATCTCCGGATGATGAGTCTCGGCAGCGAATCTCCCCACGAGATGGAAGCGCTGATGGACGAGGAAATAGAAACCCACCATCACGAGAACCACCGGGTCGCCGCATCGATCCAGGCGATGGCGGACGCCCTGCCGGCTCTCGGCATCGTCGCCGCGGTGCTCGGCGTTATCAAAACGATGGGATCGATTTCCGAACCTCCCGAAGTTCTCGGCAAGCTGATCGGCGGCGCGCTGGTCGGTACGTTCCTCGGGGTGTTCGTCGCCTACGGCATCGTCGGCCCCATCGCCCAGGTGCTCGGCACCGTCCACGAAGCCGAGACCAAATACTACCAGTGCATCAAAGCGGGCATGCTCGCCTACCTGAACGGCTATGCACCGGCAGTCTGCGTGGAATTCGCCCGCAAAGCGCTGGAATCGGATGTGCGTCCGACTTTCTATGAAGTCGAAGAAGCCGTCGGCGCACTGCCGGCTGTCGGCTAAGCACCGGTAAAGAAACGGTTCCGTCATGGCAGCAGCGAACGACCTAGCCCCGATCATCATCAAGAAGGTGAAAAAGGGCGGCCATGGACATCATGGCGGCGCGTGGAAAGTGGCCTATGCCGACTTCGTCACCGCAATGATGGCCTTCTTTCTTTTGCTGTGGCTGCTGAACGCGACGACCGAAGAGCAGAAAAACGGTATCTCGGAATATTTTTCGCCGTCGACCGTGTCGAACACCACCGGCGGTGCCGGCGGTCTTCTGGGCGGCCTCGCCGTTTCATCGCCCGGCGCGATGACATCGCGTACGGCCCAGCCCAGCGTTTCCCTAGAGTTGAAACCGACCTCCGGCGCCCAGGACGGCGAGGCGCTGGAAGAAGGCGGCGGCGCGATCGAAGACGCGGCCCCGGACAAGGACGCCAATCTCTCGGAAGAAGAACTTGAAGAGAAACTCGCCGAGCGCGAGGCCGAGAGATTCGAGAAGGCGGAGGCCGAGATCAAGCAGGCGATCCAGGAAACGCCCGACCTGAAAGACCTGCAGAAACACATTCTGATCGACCAGACGCCCGAAGGCCTTCGAATCCAGATCGTGGACCGCGAAGGCAAGCCCATGTTCGCGAGCGGCAGCTCCAGAATGCAAAAACAGACCCAGCAGCTTCTGGCCAAAATCACCCAGGTCGTTCAGAAGCTGCCGAACAAGATATCCCTGTCCGGCCACACCGACGCAACGCCGTTCCGGGGCAGCCGGAAGGGATACGGCAACTGGGAACTGTCATCGAACAGGGCGCTCGCAAGCCGCCGCGTGATGGTGGAAAACGGTCTAAAACCGGACAAGATATCCCATGTCACCGGCAAGGAAGCGACCGAGCCGATGATCAAGGAAGACCCAAAGGATGCGCGTAACCGTCGTATCGCCATTGTCGTTCTGCGCGAAGCCGGAAAGAACGCGAAAAAAGGCGATGCCGGGACAGCAAAGAAAGCGGTAGCGAAGGAAGCCGCCGGGACCCCCGACTTCAAGCGTGACTGGAGCGGCACCAGGCTGAGATAGGGCCGGCACCGGTCAAACCGGGCTCCCCTGCGGCCGGCACCGATGTTCCGGGTCGGTCGGCGTTTACCAGGATTTTCGGAAAACTTTTCCCGAGCGCCACAAGTCCCTATATTCACCTCAGCCACTGATAACCGGCGCTTCAGTATCCATGAACCAGCAACTTCAACGTCCCGACCGCTTTTTCTTCGGCACCCGCTCACTTCCCTGCCCCTATATCCCGGGCGAGACAGAACGAAAGGTCGTGACCGACCTCACCGGTGCGAATGCGGAAGAGCTCTACGAACGGCTGTCCCGTGCGGGCTTCAGACGAAGCCATAATCTCGCCTACCGTCCGGCCTGCCCGTCGTGCAATGCCTGTATTCCCGTGCGCATTGCCGCGGCGGATTTCCAGATGACGAAATCATTTCGCCGGGTCATGAGCGTGAATACCGACCTGACGGCGACCGACACCGATGCGGTCGCGACGACCGAACAGTACCGCCTGTTTTCAGCCTATCAGCGCGCACGGCACGAAGGTGGCGATATGTCCGGCATGGCGTTCAACGATTACCGCGCCATGGTGGAGGATACGCCGGTGACATCGAGAACCGTGGAATTCAGGGACCCCGAAGGCAGCCTTGTCGCCGTGATGCTGATGGACCGCATGGAGGATTCATTGTCCGCGGTCTACAGCTTTTTCGACGGACAGTTGGCACGGCGGAGCCTTGGCACATTCATGATTCTCTGGATGGTCGAACACGCCCGCGCACTGGGGCTGCCCTATGTCTATCTTGGCTACTGGATCGATGGCTCCGACAAAATGGCCTACAAGGCGCGGTTCCACCCGCTCGAAGCCCTGGGCGAAAACGGCTGGGCTGTTCAAACGCCCTGATTTCCGCCATGCGCCAGACGCATCCGCCGTTGCGCCACAAGTATAACAAATCTATTATCAATTCAGGGATCATAACGGTCCTTAAAGGTGAGGACTTAAACAAATCCAATAGAAATAAATTCCAATAGAGGGAGAAACAAAAATGACGAAATCGACAAAGGCGAATGCCGGCAAGTCAAAGACCGCCGATCGGCGTTCCTTCATCAAAGGCGCCGCACTCGCGGGCGCCGGCGCGACAGTGGCCGCCGCGTCAAGTTTCCCCGCTCCGGCGGTTGCTCAGCAGCGCATCGAAATGACGATGGTAACCACCTGGCCGCGCGATTTCCCGGGTCTCGGCACCGGGGCCCAGCGCGCTGCCAAACGCATCGAAGAACTCTCCGAAGGCCGCATCAAGGTTCAGTATTTTGCGGCCGGCGAACGCGTCGGCGCGTTCGATTCGTTCGACGCCGTCGCCTCCGGAAATGCACAGGCCTACCACGCTGCCGATTACTACTGGAAAGGCAAGCACCCCGGTTGGGCCTATTTCACCGCCGTCCCGTTCGGTTTCACCTATACCGAAATGAATGCATGGATCCGTTTCGGCGGCGGTCAGGCGCTTTGGGACGAACTTGCGGGAGACTACGGCCTCAAATGCCTGATGTGCGGCAATACCGGTGTGCAGATGGGTGGCTGGTTCCGCAAGGAGATCAATTCGTCCGACGACCTCAAGGGCCTGAAGATGCGCATTCCCGGCCTCGGCGGGGATGTGATGGCCAAGCTCGGTGCCTCCCCTGTCTCGCTTCCCGGCGGTCAGATTTATGAAAACCTGGTTTCCGGCGCGATCGATGCGACCGAATGGGTCGGCCCCTGGAACGACAGCTTCATGAAGTTCTATGAAGCGGCCAAGTATTACTACTATCCGGGCATGCACGAACCGGCAGCGATGTTGTCGCTCGGCATGAATGCATCCTGGTGGGGCAAGCTGACGAAATCGGACCAGCTTCTCATCGAAGCTGCCGCGGCGATGGAAAACGACGTCATGATGTCCGAATACAACGCCAAGAACGGCGCCTCGCTCAACAAGCTCATTACCGAGCATGGCGTCAAGCTTCGCCGCTTCAACGACGACATCTATGACAGCTTCGGCGATGCGTCCCAGGAGGTCTTCGAGACGGTTCAGGCCCACAGCCCGCTGGCAAAGAAGATCCATGACAGCTTCATCGGCGCGCGGAAGGAACTCGGCGCCTGGACCAAGATTTCGGACCAGGCTTACGTCCAGCAGCGTAACCGCGTTCTCGGCGTCTGAACCAAAAACGGAAAACCAAAAGGTGAAAGCGGGGCCTGACGGCCCCGCTTTCCGAACCTTCCCGGTTCGCCGGACAGGTTACAGGATTTCCGGAACGCCGATTGCAAATGGCATCCCTCTCCCTTTCTGCAGGCAGTAACGGGTCGGCCCTCAGCGCCGTCCTGCGTATCGCGGCACTTTCGACCGCGATGGTCGCGTTCGTATTCACGATCAACAACTACCTCATTTTCTGGCAGCACTGGCCGGGCCTCTCCAACCTGTTTTCCCATCTCGGCTGGTTCGGCGCCGAACCGCTGCGGACGGCGCTCGACAGCGGGTCGGTCTCGCTCGGGTTCCTGCAACTGGCTATGTACGCAGCCGCCGTACTCGGCGTCATCGTCTTCACATTGCGGCGCGGCGGCGCAACCCTCACCACCGATGCCGATCTGCTCGCCGCAATGGCCGCCTATATCGCGCGCGCCGCGTTCTGGATGGTCCTGCTGGTCGGCATGGCGGACATGATCGTATCGTTTCTCCGGGTCGAAGGCGTCCTTACAAGCGTCTTCGGAGAACATCTCACGACACAACTCGGACGGGCGAGCTATCGCGGCACCTACCTGCACTATCCGCTTGTCGGCGTGTCTCTGATCATCGCCTGGTTCAGCCGCTCGCTCGGCTTTACCTGGCTTGCCCTGCTGATCGTACTCGCGGAGTTCCAGATCGTTCTGGCGCGGTTCATTTTTTCATACGAACAGGCCTTCATGGGCGACCTTGTGCGGTTCTGGTACGCGGCGCTGTTTCTCTTCGCCAGCGCCTATACCCTTCTCGAAGAAGGCCATGTGCGGGTCGATATTCTCTATGCGGGGATGGCAGAGCGCAAAAAGGCGTGGACCAACGTGATCGGGTCGCTGCTTCTCGGCGTGCCGCTCTGCTGGGTCATCATGGTGTCCGGCATGTGGGGAAAGTCCAACCTGATCAACGCCCCCCTGCTCACCTTCGAGGTTTCGCAAAGCGGTTACGGCCTGTACGTCAAATACCTGATGGCGGCTTTCCTCCTGATCTATGCGCTGACCATGCTGACCCAGTTCCTCGGCTATGCGCTGCGCAACGCTGCGGTCCTCGCCGGCGACGCCGACGCCCGGCCGGTCGGCGCCCAACACGCGCCCTGACAGCGCCGGAGAAAGCAAACCCATGGAAGTCGTCTTTCTCCTTATTCTCGTCCTTACGATGGCCGTGGCCCTGGCTTCGGGATACCCTGTCGCCTTCGCCCTGCCCGGCTCCGCGATCCTGTCGATCGCGCTTGCCGCGCTCTGCGGCTATCTGTTTTCCGGAAACGCGGACGAATATTTTCTTCAGGGCGGCCCCAGCCAGTGGCTTGACGCAGGCGTCACCAATTTCCGCGGTGTCTATTGGGAGGTCGAGCGCGACACCCTGATCGCCATTCCCCTTTTCATCTTCATGGGTATCATGCTGGAACGGTCCAAGGTCGCCGAAGACCTGCTCGTGACCATGGCCCAGTTGTTCGGCCCGATCCCCGGCGGGCTCGGCATCGCCGTTGTCTTCGTCGGCGCCCTGCTCGCCGCGACCACGGGGATCGTGGGCGCGACCGTGGTGGCGATGGGTCTTATCTCACTTCCCGTCATGCTGCGCGCCAATTATTCCAAGGCGCTCGCCACCGGGACAATCGCCGCATCGGGCACGCTGGGACAGATCATCCCGCCATCGATCGTGCTGATCATTCTCGCCGACCAGCTCGCCAGCGCGACCGACCAGGCAAGCACGATCCGGCAGGCGGATTACAAACAGGCCACCGGCCAGTTTTCCATGCCGTCGGAATTCGGCCTCACATCGACCAGCGCCGGGGACATGTTTCTGGGCGCCCTGATCCCGGGCCTCATTCTCGTCATTCTGTATATGGCGTATATCCTTATCCTTGCCCTTCTCCACCCCAAATCGGCGCCACCGGTACGCTTCGAGAGCAAGTACGACGCGCAGTTCATTATCAAGGTTACGCTTGCCCTGGTGCCGCCCCTGGCCCTGATATTCGCCGTGCTCGGCTCGATCATCATGGGGGTCGCTACGGTCAACCAGGCCGGCGCCATCGGCGCTGTCGGCGCCGCGATCATGGCCGGTTACCGCCTGAAGGAAGGTCAGAAAAACGCCTACCTTCCGGCGATCATCGCGCTCGGCTCCATCGCCGCGATCCTCGTACTGCTCAACATCTACGACATCAATATCAAGAACACCCGCACCGGGGAGGAATGGGTCGGCGTTATTCTTGCCGCCATTGCGGTCTTTATGCTGCTGGTCGCCGTGTTCTGGAGCCTGTGGCGGATATACAAAACCGACGACACCCTGAGCGGCGTGATGATCGAGACCGCCAAAACCACGTCGCTGGTTTTTATCATTCTGCTCGGCGCCGCGATGCTGACCGCCGCGTTCCGCGCCTTCGGCGGCGAAGACCTCGTCCGCGAGTTCCTGTCCGGTCTGCCCGGGGGATTCATCACCAAGTTCATCGTGGTGATGGCGGTAATTTTCGTCCTCGGTTTTTTCCTCGATTTTATCGAGATCGCCGTTGTCGTGGTGCCGATTATCGCCCCCATCCTGCTGGCGGACACCACTGCGAACATTACCGCCGTGTGGCTGGGCGTGATGATCGGGGTCAACATGCAGACGTCGTTCCTGACACCGCCGTTCGGGTTTGCGCTGTTCTACCTGCGCGGCGTGGCGCCGCCATCCGTGAAGACCATCCAGATGTATGCCGGCGTCGTGCCCTTCATATTGCTGCAGCTTACCGGCCTTGCGATTGTCGGCCTGTGGCCGTCTCTGGTGAACTACCTGCCGAACCGTGTCTACCTGACGTCGGAAACCGCACCGCCTCCGAAGAACCCGCGCCTGTCCTATTGTATCGAAGACATGCTGTTCCGGGAATACGATACACAAGGCACTACACTGCAGGCTGCCATCGCAAAGGCCGGGACGCTGAACGTTTCCTACCTGCCGGACAGACAGCGCGAAAAACTGACGGAAGGCCTGCAGGCGGCGGCGAAGACGTTCGACCGGGTGGAGGATGTCCGGAAAACCGAAGCGGCTCTTCAGGCGTTTACGCCGGCCTATGCGCCAATCCATCACACAGCGCGGCGGATCGAAGCGCGCATCAACCGCATCGGCGCAGAGATCGAGGAAAGAGACGACGACCTGCGGCGCGCCACGCGCGGCGGATCGGGCGACGAGAACGTTATCCGGAATATCCGGGCCGATATCGAAGGGCTTAAAGCCGAAGCGCAAAGTCTGCGGGCCACCCTGCCGGCGGACTGGGCGGAGCAGCGTAAAAAATATGTCGCCTTGTCGAACGCCGCCAAGAAAGCCCGGGCGCAATATCGCCGCACGGTCGATGAAGCCTATGAACCTGTCGCGGAAACAGTAAAAATTATCGGACAGGCCGACGCGCTGGCCGCAATCGGCGACACGCTGAAAGCACTGGAATCGGCGCTGCAGTCACAGCCGCTCGAAAAAGCCGTTCTTGCTTTCCGCGATGCGGAAAGGCTGTTCAACGGAATAACGGGCGCCAGCCATGTTAAATCGCGTTTCTCTCGCGCGCGCCGCGACCTGACCCGCCGGGAACCGAATATGGTGCGCGCAGCCCAATCGCTGAAACAGGGGCTTGAACGCTACGCGACGGAACTGGCCTGGCGGCGACAGGCGGCGAAGGACCTTTTGCCCGGTCTCGGCACCTATGAAGCGGCCATCCGGGATACGATCGGACTTCGCTCCCAATCCCGGCTGAACAGCGACCAGGCCGTGGAGGTTGCCGGCTGCCTGTCGATCCACCGGGACATCTCGCTCAACTTCTGAGCGCTTCCGCCGGCGGCGCGGCGGCAACAGAACGTTATTCGTAATTCCCGAACCGGCTGTTGCGGGGGAAGCCGCGCATGGCAACCCGGCCAGCCTGTGCGCGCTTGCCGACATACGCCTTGATGTCGGTGTCTGTCCGCACACCGGCGCCGGTTTTCCACGGCAATCCGTCCTCGAACGTAAATGTCGTAACGTCCGCCAGACCGCCATCCTTGTAGCTCTGGAGCTTAACCCCCCGCCCACGGGACATCTCGGGCAGTTCATCGAGCGGGAACAGAATGATCTTGCGGTTTTCGCCGACAACCGCAACCGTATCCCCGATCACCGGCGCACAGGCCTGCGCTTCGACCCCCTTGCCGACGTTCAAAGCCTGCTTGCCGTTCTTCGTCTGGGCAATGACATCGTTCTCCGGCACGATAAAGCCGCGCCCGTCCGACGACGCCACCAGCACCTTTTCGCCCGGGCGATGAATGAACAGCGCGACGATGTCCTGGTCGTTCGGCAGGTCGACCATCAGGCGCACAGGTTCGCCATGCCCCCTGCCACCCGGCAGTTTGTCGCCGCCGAGCGTGTAGAACCGGCCGTTCGTCGCGAAGATCAGGATCTTGTCGGTCGTCTGCGCATGGAACACAAAACGCCCCCGGTCGCCGTCCTTGTATTTCAATTCGCTGAAATCCGTCAGGTGGCCCTTGGCGGCGCGGATCCAGCCTTTCTGCGAACAGACCACCGTGATCGGTTCGCGCTCGATCATGATATCCAGCGGCACCAGGATCTCGCTCGGCGTGTCGCCGATCTCCGTCCGCCGGGCACCGAGTTCGGTCTTTTTGCCGAAACGCTTGCGGATATCCTTGATCTGATCGGCGATGACGATTTCGCGCTTTTTCTTGTCCTTGAGCAGCGCCTTGAGGCCCTTCTGCTCCGTCGTCAGCGACGAATGCTCTTCGCGGATAGCGACTTCTTCCAGCCGCCTCAACGCCCGCAGCCGCATATTGAGGATCGCTTCGGCCTGAACGTCGGTCAGTTTCCACTTTTTGATCATGACCGGCTTGGGCTCGTCCTCCTCGCGGATGATACGGATCACCTCGTCAAGATTGAGATAGGCGATCAGGTAACCTTCGAGAACTTCGAGCCGGTGTTCGATTTTGGCGAGACGGTGTTTCGTCCGGCGCACCAGAACGTCTTCGCGGTGCTCCAGGAAGGACCGCAGGACGTCGCGCAGGTTCATCACCCGCGGCACCATGTCGGCGCCCAGCACGTTCATGTTCAGCCCGACCCGCGTTTCAAGATCGGTCGCCCTGAACAACTGTTCCATCAGGACCTCGGGCTCGATGGTCCGGTTGCGCGGCTCCAGTATCAGCCGGACGTCTTCTGCGCTTTCGTCCCGCAGGTCGCCGAGCAACGGCAGTTTCTTCAGGTTCAGCAGATCCGCGATTTTTTCGACCAGGCGGCCCTTCTGAATCTGGTAGGGAATTTCGGTCACCACGACCTGGTATTGCCCGTGGCTGAGCTTTTCAACCTCCCAGCGCGCGCGCAACCGGAAGGATCCGCGTCCGGTCGCATAGGCCTCGGCAACCGCATCCGGGCTTTCGACCAGAACGCCGCCGGTCGGAAAGTCCGGTCCCGGCACCATCTCGACCAGTTTCGCGATCGTCGCATTCGGGAACTTCAGCAGGTGCAGCAGCGCCGCACTTACTTCATCGAGATTATGCGGCGGAATATTGGTGGCCATGCCGACCGCGATGCCGGCGGAGCCGTTGCAAAGCAGATTCGGCACGCTGGCGGGCAGCAGGACGGGTTCTTCCTCGGAGCCGTCATAGTTTTCGCGGAAATCGATCGCGTCTTCGTCGATCCCTTCGAGCATGGCGATCGCATAGTCGGTCAGCCGGGCTTCGGTGTACCGCATCGCGGCGGCGTTATCGCCGTCGATATTGCCGAAATTGCCCTGCCCTTCGACCAACGGATAGCGGACGGCAAAATCCTGGGCAAGCCGGACCATCGCATCGTAGACCGCAACGTCACCATGGGGATGATACTTGCCGATCACGTCGCCGACGACACGTGCGCATTTCTTGAAACCCGACTGCGGTTCCAGCCGCAACTGGCGCATCGCGAAAAGCAGCCGGCGGTGAACCGGTTTCAACCCGTCGCGCACATCGGGCAGCGAACGGGACGTGATCGTCGACAGGGCGTAGGCCAGATAGCGTTCGCCCAAAGCATCGGAAAAATTCACCTCCTCCACGCGGGAGGTGACGATTTGGTCAGCCATGGATACAGTACTCTGCGTTTAGGATTTACCAGATATAGTAGCGCTACGCCGCAACCGGTCAACAAATTGCGCGCGCGCGGCAGGTAAATCGCCGGTATCGGCGTCCTTTGCGCAGCGTGCCAGAAAATGGCCGGTGACGCGCAGCCCTTCCTGAACCGCCGCGTCGTCGGCAGTTTCGGCACTACGACGCAGAAAACACGGCAATTTCAACAACTTATCCTTATATATCTCGCCGGCTGCCGCGGAAACGGCACAACCGGTCCGGGGCGAAACGTAGATCAGATCGTCCGTTTTCCCGGTCGCGGCGCATTCCGACAGATCCAGCCCGTAGCCAATATCGGTCAGAAGGGCCAGTTCCCAATGCACATATCGCGCGATCCAGGCCGGACCGTCGCCGAGCGATTCGATCTGCGCGCAGAACCGGTCGAATGTTTCGGGGTGGGGTTCGCGTTCGGGCAGCAGGCGTTCGACCAGGGCCGCCGCCGATATAAGCGCCATTAACGGCAGGCGTTCGTTGAGCAGGCCGGCGGCATAGGGTTTCAGGAGTTCGCAATTGAGCGTGCCGAGATGTTCGCTGAGTCGGGCCCGCCAGTCCGCGCTGACCAGATTGCCGGTCTGGTATATGCCGCGGGCACGGGAGCCGGCCCCGCCGTGCACAAGTCCGGAATGACGACCGTTCGACCGGGTCAGCAAGGTGACGATCGCAGCGCTTTCGCCGTGTTTGCGTGCCGACAATACGATGCCTTCGTCAGACCAGTTCATCGATATATTTCGCCGTTATGTACCGAAATCCAGACCCCAGTCGCGGTAGCGCTCCGGATCGTCGCCCCAGTTTTCGCGCACCTTCACGAACAGGAACAGGTGAACGTCGCGGCCCAGCAGTTCCTTCAGATCATCCTGCGCCAGCGTCCTGACCCGCTTGATCCGCTCGCCCCCCTTGCCGAGCACGATGCCCTTCTGGCTGGCGCGCTCCACATAGATGACCTGCTCGACCTTGACGGCCCCGTTCTCGAACGGCTCCCACGTTTCGGTTTCGACCGTCAGGGCGTAGGGAAGTTCCTGATGCAGGTTCAGAAACAGCTTTTCACGGGTAATCTCGGCGGCGAAAAGCCGGTCGTTCATGTCGGATAGCTGATCTTCCGGGAAATGCCACGGGCCTTCGGGCAGGCGTTCCGCGAGGGCTGCCTTGAGGTCCTCTACGCCGTCGCCGTTCAGCGCCGAGACCATGAAAAAATCGGTAAAGACGTCTTCCGCCTGAAGCTCGTCGATCAGTTTCAGAAGGTTTTCGCGGGGGATGGTGTCGATCTTGTTGAGAACGCAGATCGCGCGACCGCCGTTTTCCTTCAACCCGTCGATAATACGGCGGGTGTCGCCCTCGATACGCATCCCGACATCGACCAGCAGCGCCACGATATCGGCATCCGCCGCCCCGCTCCAGGCGGCCGCCACCATCGCACGGTCCAACCGGCGACGCGGCTGGAAAATACCGGGCGTGTCGACAAAGACCAGTTGCGTCCGGTCCATTGCGGTGACGCCGAGGATGCGCGTCCGCGTGGTCTGCACCTTCTGGGTGACGATCGATACCTTGGCACCGACCATCGTGTTCATCAGGGTGGACTTGCCCGCGTTGGGCGCCCCGAGCAGGGCGACAAAACCGCACCTGGTCCGTGTTTCATCGGCTGACGTCACGCTTCTTCACCAATCTGTTTCAGCATCATACCGGCGGCGACAAGTTCCGCCGCCCGCTTCGACGCTCCGGTGGCACGCACAGGATCCTGGCCGCTTACCGTCAGTTCAACCGTGAACTCCGGCTTATGCGACGGCCCTGTGCGTTCGACCACATTATACTCCGGCAAAGGCAATCCGCGCCCCTGCAACCATTCCTGCAACTCGGTCTTCGCGACCCGGGGTTCCACGTCCCGGATCAACGGCTCCCAGACGCGGCGGATAAAACCGCCGGCCGCGTCGAGCCCGCCGTCTATATACAGTGCGCCGATGACGGCCTCGCAGCAATCGGCCAGAACCGATTTTCGCGCATTCGTGCCCGCGCTCGCCTCGCCGTCCGTCATCCGGATAAAACCGCCGAGACCGACCGACCGGGCGACATCGGCCAGCGTAGCGCCGCTTACCAGTGCCGCCAAACGTGGCGCCAGCTTGCCTTCGGCGGATTTCGGAAACTGTTCAAGCAGCAATTCCGCGATGATCAGCCCCAGCACCCGGTCCCCCAGGAATTCCAGCCGCTCGTAGCTGGGATCTGTTTTCGACTGCTTCAGGCTTGAATGGGTCAGGGCCAGTTCGAGCAGGCTGCTATCGCTGAAACTGTATTGGAGAATTTTCTCCAGCTCGGACGGAGTGCCCCTGGCCGATGACATCGCCGGACCGGGCCGGATTACCGGATCGCCTGGAAAAGGCGCGGCCACCGGACGGTAAACGGCCAGGACGCACCATCGGGATCGTAGGAAAAGAAGATGAATTCGGCGCGGCCGACGAGATTTTCGATCGGGATATAGCCGACCTCGGAGAGCACCCGGCTATCGAGCGAATCGTCCCGATTGTCTCCCATACCGAACACATGCCCGGCCGGCACAGTGTATTCCGCCGTATTGTCCAGCTGACCGCGGTCGCTCTTTTCGAGGATGAGATGCTTCACGCCATTGGGAAGCGTTTCCTCGAATTGCGAGATAGTGGTCGTAGACCCGAACGGTCCCCTTGCCGCGTAGCCCGGCAGCGGCTTGCGCTCGACCAGTTTCCCGTTGATGTAAAGCCGGCCTTCACGGACCTGAAGCTTGTCGCCGGGCAGGCCCACGATACGCTTGATGTAATCGGTCTTGTTGTCTTTGGGCAGTTTGAAAACCGCGACATCGCCGCGTTCCGGCTGGGAACTGAATATCCGCCCCGGAATGAGCGGCAGGCTCAACGGCAGCGAATGCCTGCTGTATCCGTAGGTGTATTTCGACACAAACAGGTAATCGCCGACCAGCAGCGACGGGACCATCGATCCCGAGGGGATATTGAACGGTTCAAACGCGAATGTGCGGATAAACAGAGCGATCATGACGGCATAGATCAGGGTCTTGACCGTATCCCATAGCCCGCCCGATTTTTTTGCTGCCATTAAAAATTATCTTTGAATTGCACGGTGTGATCCGGAAGCCAGAGCGCGGCCCCGCATGTTCAGACGCCGGGTTTAAGTGCGCAAGCCGCAGAGTGTCAAGTCGTAGCCTTTGGAATTGCAGAGATTATAACCATGGCTTCCGCGATCGGGGGCTCGTCCGTGATCGTCAGGTCGATCTGAACGTCCATTCCTTCGGGGATCATCGATTCCAGCCGTTTCAGGGCACCACCGGTCAGTTTCATGGTCGGCTTGCCGCCGGGAAGGTTAACGACCCCAAGGTCGCGCCAGAAGACCCCCTTCCGGAATCCGGTCCCCAGCGCCTTCGAACAGGCCTCCTTGGCGGCGTATCTTTTGGCATAACTCGCCGCCCGCAGGCGTCGGCGGTCGCTCTTGGCGCGTTCGGTTTCCGTAAAGCACCGCATGGTGAACCTCTCGCCGAACCGCTCCAATGTCTTTTCGACCCGCCGAATATCGATCAGGTCGCTGCCAATCCCGATAATCATGCCGCAAGCCTATCAGAATCGCTCACGCACTGCGCTCGCCATGCGCGGCAGAGCGCGCGGTGTCCATTAACGAGCGCATCCGCTTGATCGAACTTTCCAGTCCGCCGAAAATCGCCTCGCCGATCAGAAAATGCCCGATATTCAGCTCCACAACGGATGCGATGCCGGCGACCGGCGCAACCGTATCGAACGTCAGACCGTGACCGGCATGACATTCGATCCCGAGCGCTTCGGCGTGGGCGGCCGCCTTTACCAGCCGTTCGAACTGGCGGGCCCGGTCGGCATCGGCGGCTTCGCAGAATGCCCCCGTATGCAGTTCCACGACAGGCGCCCCCAGGGTTTTCGCAGCATCGATCTGCAAAACATCCGGCTCGATAAAAAGCGAAACGCGAATATCCGCGGCATTCAACTGCCGGACATATCGCGCAAGGTGGTTGTGTCCGCCGACCGCGTCCAGCCCGCCCTCGGTCGTTCTTTCCTGGCGTTTTTCCGGCACGATACAGGCCGCGTGCGGCGCGTGGCGCAGGGCGATATCCAGCATTTCGTCGGTCGCCGCCATTTCCAGGTTCAGGGGCAGTTCGATGCCGTCGCTGAGCCGGGCGACATCATCGTCGGTCATGTGACGCCGATCCTCGCGCAGATGCGCCGTGATCCCGTCAGCACCCGCGGCGGCGGCGGCCTGGGCTGCGCGTACCGGGTCCGGATGCGGCCCGCCGCGCGCATTACGGATTGTCGCCACATGATCGATATTGACGCCAAGCCTGAGGTATCGTTTTTCCATCGGTTCCCGCTCCGATCGTTCACACAACACCGGACCAGGCGGTCCGGCAAAACGGCTGTTCTTCGTCGGACCTTACTGCGGTCCGTCCGGCTTTGTCATTTCTCAAATTCGGCGTCGTCCGGGCGCCACTCCAACACGGCATTCACCCCTGCGCGCGATCGACGGAATTGATCTCCGGCGTGGCTCGCAATGCGGCGATGATATCGTTCAAATGACGCGTGCTTTCGACCTCGATATCGACCACCATCTCGAAGAAATCGACCGACCTGTTGGTAAATTTAAGATTGCTGATATTCCCGAGGTTCTGGGCGATAACAGTAGTCAGTGTCCCCAGAACGCCCCGTTCGTTGCTGACGATCAGGTTGATCCTGCCGACACGGCCGGATGGCGTCTCCGGGCCGAGATCCCAGGCAACTTCGACCCAGCGTTCCGGCGTGTCCGCGAAGCTCTCGAGCGTTTCGCAGTCCTTCGTGTGAATGGTCACGCCCATTCCGGGGGTCAGGATGCCGACAATCTTGTCGCCCGGCAGCGGATGGCAGCAACTTGCGTAATGCACGGCCATGCCCGGCGTAAGACCGCGGATTGCAATCGCGCTCGAATGCCGGTCGCCGCTTCCGTTCACCGGAAATTCGATAACGGACGCATCGCCCCTTTCGCTGTTGCGCGCGTCGGACTCCCTGAGCAGTTTTTGCGGGACAAGCCGTTCGAGAACGTCCGACACCGTGACCTCTCCACTGCCAACGATGGTCGCGAGGTCGTCCGCGGAATCCGCGTTAAAATGATCGAGAACATTCGGCGGGGGATCGCCCTCAGGCACATACCCGACTTCCCGGTAGGCGCGATCGAGCATCGCGTAACCGAGCTTGGTGAACTCGTCGCGCCGCTCGCTGCGAACATACCGACGGATACGCGCCCGCGCCTTGCCGGTGACGACCCAGTTTTCCCATGTCGGAGACGGGGTTCCGTCGGTGGATGTCAGCACTTCGACCTGGTCGCCGTTCCTGATTTCAGTGCGGAGAGGCGCCATCTTTCCGTTTATCCGGGTCCCGATGCAACGGTCCCCGATCTCGGAATGAACGGCATAGGCAAAATCGATCGCGGTCGCACCCTGCGGCAGATTGATGATCTCTCCCTTGGGCGTGAAACAGAACACCTGGTCGGGGAACATTTCCAGTTTCGTATGTTCGAGGAATTCGTCCGGATTGTTGGAATTCTCCAGGATGTCCAGAAGCTGGCGCACCCAGTGATAACTCTTCCCCTCGGTCAGGGCCGCGCCCTGCTTGTACTGCCAATGCGCGGCGACCCCGAGTTCGGCGATCTCATGCATCTGGGTGGTGCGGATCTGCACTTCGATCCTGTAGTTCTCTGGCCCGATCAGCGCCGTGTGAAGCGACTGGTACCCGTTGGATTTCGGCGTTGAAATGTAGTCGTCGAATTCCCCCGGGATCATCGGATAATGTGTATGGATGACGCCAAGCGCCCGGTAGCAGTCTTCGACCGACGCGACAACGACGCGAAAAGCGTTGATATCCGTAAGCTGCTCGAATTCCATGTTCTTGCGGTGCATTTTGCGCCAGATGGAAACCGGACGCTTTGTCCGCCCCGATATCCAGGCTTCGATATCCGCCTCGACCAGGGTTCTGTTAATTTCATCGGAAATACGGGAGACGATATCGTCGCCCTGGTCCTGCAGAAACTTCAACCGGCTGATAATGGATTCAGACGCGTCGGGATAAAGTTCACGGAACGCGATGTCTTCCAGTTCTTCCTTGATCTCCTGGATGCCGATGCGTTCCGCCAGCGGCACGTAAATTTCCATGGTTTCACGGGCGATACGTGCGCGTTTTTCAGGATTCCCGATGTAATGGAGCGTCCGCATATTGTGGAGCCGGTCGGCCAGCTTGACCAGCAGAACCCGGATATCCTCGGAAATCGCCAGAAGCAGCTTGCGGAAATTTTCGGCATGCCCGCTATCGGGCGACTGAAGTTCGAGCTGCGACAGCTTGGTAACGCCATCGACAAGCCGGGCGACCTCTTCGCCGAACAATCGATCGATTTCCTCGATCGTCGCCACCGTGTCCTCGACGGTATCGTGCAGCAGCCCCGTAACGATGGACGCCGTGTCCAGCCGGTAATCCGTCAGAATGCCGGCGACCTCGACGGGGTGCGAAAAATACGGATCGCCCGACGCCCGGGTCTGCGATCCGTGCGCCTTCATGGAAAACACATAGGCTTTGTTCAGCGCGTCCTCGTCGGCGGACGGGTCGTAGCTGCGGACTCGCTCGACGAGCTCGTACTGCCGCATCATGGGCGCTTTCCCCCATGGCGGACGTCACGCATTACGGATTGCGGCATCGATAAGGATCGCGAAATCATCGCGCGACCCCCACGGGTCAGCCCTCTTTCTTGACGTCCTCAATGGTAACGTCTTCGAACCCGCCAGCCAGACCGGCCATCGGATCGTCCGCATCTGCGGCAGGGGTTTCCGGCTGGGCCGGGGAATCTGTCTCTGCGCCGGTATCGACGAGGCCCGCCAGTTCGTTCAGCGCCTCGGTCACCTGCAGCATTTCGTCGTCTTCTTCGTCGGCGATCTCGTCGACGTCGATATTGCGCTGCAGACCTTCGATCACGGCGGTTTCAAGCTCGTCCAGGGGGATGGTCTCGTCCGCGATTTCCCGGAGCGCGACCACCGGGTTCTTGTCATTGTCACGGTCAACGGTCAGCTCGCCGCCAACCGACAGCTCACGCGACCGCTGGGCGGCCATCATGACGAGCTGAAAGCGGTTCGGAATTTTAAGAACGCAGTCTTCGACGGTAACGCGGGCCATCTTGCCAATCTCCAGCTTCAGAAAGAGGAGGGTATATAAGGCCGGAAACGCCCAAAAGCAAGCAATTCAGACGCCCTGACCGTCCCTGCTCTCATCGACGGGAACGCAGTTCTGGTCTCGGTCGAGCCCGTCGATCAACGTTTCGAGGGAGATTCCGGTCACCGGATGACGCCAATTGTCAACAATATCGGCCATCGGTAGCAATACGAAAGCCCGGCCGGTCATCCGGGGATGCGGCAGAATGGGCGAAACCGGCCCTTCATTCACGATTTCACCAAAGGTTAACAGGTCCAGATCCAGCGTCCTGGCTGCGTTCGGGACGGATCTCTGCCGGGCGAAGCGCCGTTCTATCCGGTGCAGGTAGATCATCAGCTCCGTCGGCGCCATTTCCGTTTCGACGGAAACAACGCCGTTAATGTAATCCGGCTGATCGGAGACCGGCACCGGCGCGCTTCTGAACCACCTGGACCTGTCGAAAACCACGCAATCCCCCGCCGCAATCGCCGCCACGGCGGCTTCGCAGACCGCCAGCGGCGGACCGATTTCGGGATGGGGAAGGTTCGAGCCGATCGCGACGAGGATCATCAGCGTATCCAACATAAATCATTGATTTTCAAACAAAACGTTATATCTATTCGTCATATTTATTCACCCGGTGACAGGCTCGTTACGCCGGGAGGGCGGCATTTTTCAAGCCGTTTGACGGCCCCGTTTTCAACCCGCGGAAATTAGGCAGATGATGCATTTTTATTCTCAGGAACGCATAGCGCTTTTTATCGATGGTCCCAACCTCTATTCGGCGGCGCGTTCGCTCGGATTCGACATCGACTACAAGAATCTTCTCAACGTCTTTCGCGAAAAAGGCACCCTGGTCCGAGCGTTTTATTACACGGCGCTGGTCGAGGATCAGGAGTATTCGCCCATTCGGCCGCTGATCGATTGGCTGGATTACAATGGCTACACGATGGTGACCAAACCGGCGAAAGAGCACACCGACGCCGCCGGCCGCCGCAAAATCAAGGGCAACATGGATATCGAACTCGCGATCGACATGCTGGAAATGGCCCCGCATATCGATCATGCGGTGCTGTTTTCCGGCGACGGCGACTTCCGCCGTGTCGTCGAAGCCGTCCAGCGCAAGGGCGTCCGGGTCACGGTTGTCAGCACATTCCGCGCGAACCCGCCCATGGTGGCGGACGAATTGCGCCGCCAGGCCGACACTTTCGTCGAACTCCAAGACATCACCAAATTCATTGCCCGTGAAAGCCGGCGCGACGGCGGCATCGACGAGATGCCCGATTTCGTGAAGAAGCCGGTATCCCGGGGGCCGACCCCGGCCGATCCAGACCCCGAATTCAATGACGGCGACGATCAGTACGAGGATGCGTGAACGTGGCTGACACGCCTCTCGCCACGGCCGACGGCCCTCCTCTCGACTGCGACCTGTGCCCGCGGCTTGTCGCCTACCGCGACCAGAACAAGAGAACCTGGCCGGACTGGCACAATGCGCCGGTCCTGTCGTTCGGCCCGCTCGACGCCCGCTTGCTGATCGTCGGGCTCGCGCCGGGTGTCAAAGGCGCCAACCGGACGGGACGTCCCTTTACCGGCGATTATGCCGGCGACCTGCTCTACCAGACCCTCGGCCGGTTCGGCTTTGCGAACGGCACCTATGACAAACGGCCCGATGACGGAGTAACGCTCGAAGATTGCCGGATCGCCAACGGCGTGCGCTGTGTCCCGCCGGAGAACAAACCGGTCGGCGCCGAAGTCAATGCCTGCCGCCCGTTTCTGGTCGCGGAAATCGAGGCGATGAAAAATCTGGAAGTTATTCTCGCCCTCGGCGGAATCGCCCATAACACGCTGCTGTCGACCCTGGGCGAGCGCCGTGCGAGCTACAAGTTCGCCCATTGCGTCACGCATGATCTGACAAACGGGCTGAAGCTCGCGGACAGCTATCACTGCTCGCGCTACAATACGAATACCGGGCGCTTGACCGAAGAAATGTTCGAAGACGTCTTTCGCATGATCCGCCGGACGCTTGACGGATAAACAGCCTCCGGTTCAGCCGTAACGCTGCTCTTTCCAGGGGTCGCCTTCATTGTGATACCCGCGGTCTTCCCAGAAGCCCGTCTCGTCCTCGGCAATGAATTCGATTCTGCGGATCCACTTGGCGCTTTTCCAGAAATACCATTTCGGCACGACTGCGCGCACCGGGCCGCCATGTTCCTTCGTCAGATATTCCCCTTCCCAGGAATGGGCGAGCAGGACGTCGGCATCGGCGAACCGGTCGAGCCGGATATTGGTGGTGTACCCGTCCGAGGCATAGAGCAGGCAATGCATGGCTTCTTTTTCCGGGCGACACATTTCGAGCAGATGCGCAACATGAACGCCGGTCCAGGCATTGTCGTACCGCGACCAGCCGGTCACGCAATGGATATCCGATGTGACCGTCACCTGCGGTTGCGCGATGAAGTCCGCCCACGTCCACTGAAGCGGGTTTTCGACGAACCCGTCGATCGTGAATTTCCACTCGTCCTTCGCTATGTCGGGCTGAACGCCCAGATCCAGCACCGGCCAGGTTTCGACAAGCCGCTGCCCGGGCGGCAAACGCGATTCAGGCGTGCACCGATCGCTTTCGCCGGTAAGCAGCCGGCCGTCACGCGCCCATTCCTGTTTGCGGCGCACCAGTTTTTCCCGATAACCGTCGAGAAGATCCGGCGTATCGGTCATCCCTTCTGGCTCAGCAGGCGCGCCTTCTGACGGTTCCAGTCGCGCGCCTTCTCCGTCTCGCGTTTGTCGTAATGCTTCTTGCCTTTGCCGAGCCCGATCTCGATCTTCGCGATACCGCGATCGTTGAAATAGAGCTTCATCGGTACAAGGGTCATCCCTGCCCGCTCGGTTGCGCCGACAAGCTTCGCGATTTCGCGCTTTTTGAGCAGTAGTTTTCTGGGCCGCGTCGGTTCGTGGCCGAACGGCCCGGCCTGCTTGTATTCCGGGATATGGGCGTTGATCAGCCAGATATCGCCGTTCTCCGGTTTCGCATAGGATTCCGCAATATTTGCACGGCCTTCGCGCAGGGATTTGACCTCGCTGCCCATCAGGACGATTCCTGCTTCCAGCGTATCTTCGATTTCGTAATTGTGACGCGCCCTGCGATTCTGGGCGGCGACGCGATATGCGGACGTTTCGGATTTCGCCATTCAGCCGGCCGTCAGTTCAGCAACCCGGCATGGCGCATCGCGCGTTCCACCTTGCCGCGGGATTCTTCCGTAATCGGCACCAAGGGCAACCGCAGATCTTCGGTGCACTTGCCCAACAGGCTCGCCCCGTACTTCACCGGACCGGGATTGGCCTCGCAGAACAGGTCGGAGTGCAGCGGCGTCAGGCGTTCGTTCAGCCGCTGCGCTTCGGCGACGTCACCGTCGCGCCAGGCCGCATGCATCTCCGCCATCAGCTTCGGTGCGATATTCGCGGTCACCGAAATACAACCGACCCCACCCTGGGCGAGGAAGCCGAGTTGGGTGATGTCTTCGCCGGACAGCTGACAAAAATCGTCCCCACAGGCAAGTTTCTGCTGGGTCGCGCGGCCGACTTCGGCGGTTGCATCCTTGACGCCGATAATATTGTCGAGCCCGGCGCAACGCGCCATCGTCGCCACCGACATATCGATCACGGAACGCCCGGGAATATTGTAGATAATGATGGGCAGCCCGACGGAACCAACGGCTTCGAAATGCCGGTACAGGCCTTCCTGCGTCGGCTTGTTGTAATAGGGCGTGACCACGAGCGCCGCATCCGCACCTGCCTTTTTGGCATGTTCGCAAAGCTCCACCGCCTCGGCCGTCGAATTCGACCCTGCGCCGGCGATAACGGGCACGCGTTTGTCCGCGACCTCGATGCAAATCTCGACCACGCGTTTGTGCTCATCGTGCGACAAAGTCGGCGATTCACCTGTGGTTCCCATCGGCACGAGTCCGTCGGTTCCTTCTTCGATCTGCCAGTCCACCAGATCGCCGAAGGCTTTTTCATCGATATCGCCGTTACGGAACGGTGTAATCAGCGCGCAAATGGAACCGCTGAACATGGCGGTCTCCCCGAAATGTGATCATTATAAAGTTGGCGCACATTACGCTGCACACCATTCTGCGGCAAGCGGCGAGTCGCAGCCGAACAGGGGTTTGAGACGTTGGTCTATGCAGGGTAAACTGGGATTATAAAGCCCGGTGTTAATATTGATTTAACCGCATCCGCCGCACCCTGTATTCCAGCGCGGCCAAGGGTTTAGTTTAATGAGTTCGGTCTCGAAAATCGGTTTGATTGCAGCGGTTCTTGCCGGCCTGTCTATGACGGGCCCGTTATGCGCCGCTGACTCAAAGCCATTGAACAGCCGGGATGCGCAGGCCTATGCATCGGCGATGACGGAGGCCGAGAAAGGCAACTGGAAGAGCGCCTATCGGCGGGCTGGCCGAATAAAGGACAAACTGCCGACGAAGCTGCTGCGCTGGATGGAAATGTCGCGGCACGGCACAAATCAGAGTTTCGCGGCGATTTCCGGTTTCATCGCAAACAATCCCGACTGGCCCCGCCGGGGGAGCCTCCGTCGGCGGGCAGAAGAAAATCTGACGCCAGACGTTGCCCATGCCGATGTCATCAAGTGGTTCGAAACCTATCCGCCTTTGACCTCCGACGGCCGTATACGTCAGATTGAGGCCGTCGTTGCAGGGGGCACCGCCAAACAGGCGCGGGCACTTATTCGCGATGCTTGGATAAACGGAAATTTCGGACGCAAACAGGAAACTGGCTTCCGGCGGAAATACCGCAAATACCTGACGAAGGCCGACCACGTGGCCCGGCTCGACCGCCTGCTCTGGGACGGTCAGACAACGCGTGCCCGCCGCGCCCTCCGGCTGGTCGACAGCGACACCCAGAAACTGGCCATGGCGCGTATCGCGCTGCGCGCGTCGCGGGGCGGGGTCGACTGGCATATTCGCCAGGTGCCGAAAGAGCTGCTTAACGACCCCGGACTGGTCTTCGAGCGTGCGCGCTGGCGGCGGCGCAAGGGCCTCGACGACGGCGCCTACGACCTGCTGAAGAACGTTCCCTCAAGCGCGCCGTTCGCCCGCAAATGGTGGGTCGAACGGTCCATCCTTGCGCGCCGGCTGTTGGCCAAGGGACATATTTCCGAAGCTTACCGGCTGGCAAAAGCGAACGGGCTGTCGTCCGGTGCCCGATACGTCGAAGCCGAATGGCTCGCCGGTTGGATCGCGCTTCGTCACCTCGACGACCCGAAGGTCGCGCACACCCATTTCAGTCGCATCGGGGAAAAGGTTTCCTATCCCATAAGCCGGGCCCGGGCGGCCTATTGGGCCGGCCGCGCAGCAGAGGCGGTGGGAGACAGAAAAGGTGCAGAAACGCTCTTTCAGACGGCCAGCCTGCACGACACGACTTACTACGGCCAGCTTGCCGCTGCGCGAAACAACGGGAACGCGCCGCTGAGATCGGCAAAGGTAAACCCGACCGCAGCCGACGTAAAAGCATTCGAGCGCGACGAACGCGTCCGCTCTGTGCGGATTCTGAGCCAGATCGGCGCCCGGGATCATATCCGGCCGTTTCTCGATTCATTGACGGCAGAGACTGAAAATCCGGTCCGCCAGGTTCTCACCGCACGCCTCGCCACGGCAATCGGCCGCCGCGACCTGGCCGTCCGCGTGGGGCGCAAGGCCTATCGCATGGGCTCTCCGCTGCCTGATATCGCCTACCCCGTTATTTCCATGACAGGGGACCGCCCGGAGCAGGCACTCCTGCATGCGATCGTCCGGCAGGAGAGTAATTTCGAGCAGACCGCGGTCAGTCATGCCGGCGCACGCGGACTGATGCAACTGATGCCGCGCACGGCAAAGGGCGTCGCAAAACGGCTTCGCGTGCGGTTTTCCAAAACCAGACTGACCAGCGATGCAGGTTACAACATCAAACTGGGACAGGCTTATCTGGGTCAGATGCTCACCAGATTCGACGGTTCCTACATTCTGGCGATCGCGTCGTACAATGCCGGTCCGTCTGCCGCGGCGCGCTGGGTCCGTGAATTTGGCGACCCCCGGGAACCCGGCGTGGACGTTATCGACTGGGTCGAATCGATCCCCTACCGGGAAACCCGGAACTACGTTCAGCGGGTCATGGAAAACCTGCAGGTATACCGCTCCCGCCTGGGCGGTCCGACGATCGCCGAAGGCATCGTCAGGGACCTGGAGCGATAACCGGACCATTGCCCCCCCTGCTCCGCGAAGCTACGTTAGCGGAGCAAGGAGAACTTAATGTCCGACCCCCGTTTTGAAGATATCGAAGCCTGTGTTTTCGACGCCTACGGCACGCTGTTCGACGTGCATTCCGCTGCCGCCCGGATGAAGGACGACCTCGGCGAAAATGCCGAAGCGATGTCCGACCTGTGGCGCCAGAAACAGCTGCAATACACATGGCTTCGCAGTCTTATGGGGCGACATGCGGATTTCTGGCAGATCACCGGCGATGCGCTCGACTACGCCCTCAACGCCTTCCAGATGGAAAATCCGGGTCTCCGCGCTAAACTGATGGAGCTCTATCTGCAGCTCGGAGCGTACCCCGAAGTCACTGAGGTCCTTACGAAGTTGAAGGACGGCGGCAAGAAGACAGCGATTTTGTCCAATGGCGAGCCGTCAATGCTGATCGCGGCGGCGAAAAACGCCGGCATATATAAATTGTTCGACGGAATTTATTCGGTCGAGAGCGTCGGCGTCTTCAAGCCCCACCCCTCCGTCTACCAGTTCGCGGTCGACGAACTCCGGGTCGCGCCGAACGATATCAGCTTCCAGTCCTCCAACGGATGGGACGCCCACGGCGCCGGTGCATTCGGGTTTACGGTCGCCTGGGTGAACCGCTTCGGACAGCCGAAGGAATTGCTGCCCGCCGTACCGCATACAGAGATCAGGACGCTATCGGAGCTGCCGCCGTTGCTGGGTGTATAGAAGTTATCCGATGCCGTTCCGGGAACGCCGAATAACGACTTACGACAATCTGTCTTTGTATGTCCGCGATTACGGAAGCGCGCTCGATACGCGTCCCCCTCTTTTTTGCCTTGGGGGCCTTACCCGCAATTCAAAGGACTTCGAATCATTCGCTGAAAAATTTTCGGCGGACGGACGCCGGATTGTGTGTCCGGACTATCGCGGACGGGGCCGGTCCGACTACGATCCGAACTGGCGCAACTACCATCCCGGGACCTATATCCGCGATATTCAGGACCTGCTTGCCGCGCTGAACCTGCACAGCGTCGTCGTCGTCGGTACATCGCTGGGCGGCATACTCGGCATGGGAATGGCCGCCGCTATGCCGACCATGCTGTCCGCGCTGGTCATGAACGATGTCGGGCCGGAAGTTGAAACCGGCGGGCTGAATTTCATCATCGACTACATCAAGGAAGACCGTCCGCATGACGATTGGGACGCAGCGGTCCGAACGATCAAAACGATGTTGCCGAACCTCGCTTTTCAGGACGAGGGGATATGGCTGAAAATGGCGCAGAACACGTTCCGGGAAAAAGAAGACGGCAGGCTTTATTTCGACTGGGATGTCGATATCGCGAAGCCGATGCTGGAATCGTCTTACGCGATTCCCGATATGTGGCCGCTGTTCCGGGCCCTCAAGACCGTACCGACCCTCGTCTTGCGGGGCGCGGAATCCGACATCCTGGCGGCCGGGTGTTTCGCCCGGATGCAGGAGGTAAAACCCGATCTCGTCGCCGTTGAGATTCCCCGCGCCGGCCATGTGCCGACATTGGCCGAACCGGAATCCCGCGCTGCACTGGACGACTTTCTTGGGAAACACTGAAATCCTGCCAACAATCGCGGATATCCGGGCGGCGGCGGACCGGCTTAAGGGAATTGCCGTTCGCAGCCCGCTTCTGGAATTCGAACGTCTGAACGAGCGGGCGGGTGCCCGCATCCTTCTCAAATGCGAGACCGTCCAGCCCGTCGGCGCGTTCAAGATACGCGGCGCATGGAACCTGATGTCCCGGTTGAACGCCGACGACCAGGCGCGCGGCGCCGTCGCGTTCTCCTCCGGAAATCATGCACAGGCCGTCGCCTGGTCAGGCCGGCGCCTCGGCATGAAAACGACGATCGTAATGCCCGAAGATGCCCCCGAGATAAAAATCGCCAACACACGGGCCCTCGGCGCCGAAATCGTGCTCTACGACCGGGGGGCCGACGACCGGGAGGCGATCGCCGCCGAAATCGTCGAACGGACGGGCGCCTGCATCGTGCCGCCGTTCGACCATCCCGATATCATCGCAGGCCAGGGAACCGTCGGCCTCGAAATCGCCGAACAATGTGCGGAACAAGGCATCGTGCCGGATATCGCGCTTGTCCCGGTGTCGGGAGGCGGCCTCATTGCCGGGTGTGCGATCGCCCTGAAACAGGCATTTCCCGATATGGACATATATGCCGCCGAACCGGACGGATTCGACGACACTGCTAAATCATTGCGGGCCGGGGAACGGGTATCCAATCAGGCGGGTCCGGTTTCGATCTGCGATGCGTTGCTGGTTCCAACGCCGGGCGCGCTGACATTCACGATAAACAAGGAACTTCTGTCGGGAGGGGTGGCGGTCGCCGACCCGGAGGTCAGACACGCCATATTCGCAGCATTTTCCGATTGTCGGCTCGTTGTGGAACCCGGCGGCGCCGCGGGCCTGGCCGCCGCGCTCAGCGGTTCGTCGCACTATTCCGGACGCACCGTATGCGTCGTCCTGTCCGGCGGCAATGCCGATCCCGTTCTGTTTGCCGATATACTCCGGAACGCAGGCGCAGCCCCCTAGAACGAGCCCCTGTCGACGTCGGTGACGACCAAATCGAGCTTGGGATCATCGGCATCCGCCTTGTCGAGCCGCTTGCAATGACCGTCGAGCCGTGCCCCCGGCTCAATCGCCAGCATATCGTGCAGGACGTCGCCTTCGACGCGGGACGAGCGGGACAGCGTGACCGCGTCGGCTTTGATCTGTCCGACGACTTCGCCATGCACGAGGCAGTCATCGGCCACGACCGAGCCATTGATGCGGCCGGTTTCGCCGATCGTCAGCTTCGCACAATGGATATCGCCCGAGAGAACGCCGTCGATCTGGACTTCGCCGTCGCTGACGATATCGCCCGTAACCTGCATGCCGGCGCTGAGGATGGACGGTGCGCCGGGGGTCCGTTTATCGCCTGAATCTTTATCCTTTGAAAACATCTCTTCCCGCTTTCATAATTTTGAGTGGGTCAACGCTTCGTTTGTTTACATGGATCTCGTAGTGCAGATGGGTGCCTGTGCTACGCCCGGAATTACCCATCTGGCCGATTTTCGTCCGGAAACCGATCTCCTGGCCCCGCTTGACGTATATCCGCCGAAGATGACCGTACCGCGTGACAACGCCGTTACCGTGGTCGATCTCGATAAACCGACCGAATTTTCCCTTCCATCCCGCATAGATGACCTTGCCGGGGGCCGTGGAAAGCACAGTGGCCCGATGCTTGGCGCCGAAATCGACTCCCCGGTGCATCGCAGTCGTTCCGTTAAGCGGATCCGTGCGGCGACCGTACTTGCTCGATACGTAGTAATAATCGAGCGGCGGCGCGAGGGGCAGGCCTCTGACAATGCGCTGCAGACCTTCAAGGTGGTCGAGCATGCCGTTGACGTTGCCGAGCGCTATTTCGAGCTTCTCTTCATCCGTCGCCGTACCGGATTTCGGCACCGCTTCGAACGGCCCCCCCTGTGCAAGCGCGGAGACGCCCTGCGCGCGCAGCAGCTCTTTAACGTTCAGCCCGGCAGACGCGATTATGCTCTTCAGGCGTTTGGATTCGGATTGCGACGTATCGCCAATCCGGTCCAACAGAGCCGTTTGCGCCTCTTTTGCCTCGCTCAGGCGTTTTTGAAGCTCGCTGACCCGGGAGTTGAGGGTCAGACCTTTCCGGCTCGCCTTGCTTTTAGCAGCCAGCGCAACGGCAAGTTCCGAGCCGGTATTCTTAAGATTGTCCGCAAGCGCCTGGTTCCTGTCTTTGGTCGCCTTAAGATGTGCCTCAAGCACGACCATACGATCCGCGATAGAGCGTTTTTCGGTTTCCGTTTTCTTGCGTTCCGCTTCGATACGGGCAATGTCTTTATGCAGCGTCCGGAGGTTTCCCTTGAGAGTCTGGTTCTGACCGATCAGGGAAACCAGGCCCTTGTGGTTTTTTTCGAGGGAATCCGTCGCCTCGGCAAAACTGCGCCGAGCCTCGGCGAGTTCCGCGCGCAATGCGCGCTGCGCCTGATCGCGCGCGGTAATCGCCGCGTCCTTTGCCGAAACGATTTTGTCGTAGCTGACATAGGCATAACTGACGTGAACGACCCAGGCCGTCAGGGCGCCCACCGCGACAAGGCCGGCCGCCTGCAGAAACCGGGGAACCCTTATAAACGCTGTGCCGCGGCGCGACCTCAGGATCAGCTGACGGTCGCTCAGGACCGGCTTTCGCGCATGACGCGAAATACGCCGATGCAGCAGCGCAAGGTCGTTCTTGTTTTGGTTTTTCTTCAACCTGGACATGTTATCCCGGTCGCCCCCTAACGGTATTTAGTGTCGTCGTTCCGCTATCATTAACCTTAACTGTCAAAATTCCATGAAAATCAGCGAAACTGGCGTCAAAAACCCTGATGCCGCCTCAGCCTGCATCGGGCGTCGAATCCTTGTTGGTCGCACGCAGCAACGAAACAACTCCAAACGCAATCGCAAGCAGCCCCAGTCCGGCTGCAATAATCCCGCGGGACCCCATGTAGATAAGTCCTTCATGCGAATTACCCACGATATCAGTAACATAGGCATAATTGTTCACAAGTACGCCGAGAATAATGAGGACTACACCCAAGCTTCGATTCTTTGCCATCCCAACTCTCCAGTACACACTAACGCTACGGAATCCGGTGCCAACATATACCAAAACGGCCCTTAACTCCAAGCGGGTCGACGGATCGCTGGTATGCCTGAAATGCGTTGGCCTCGTCACGACAATACGATAGGATTACTTTCACCAACGGTGAATATTTATTTTGCCAATTATATCAACTGGTTATGGCGGAGGAAACAAGGTGACGGAATTGTACGTCGGACGGACCGAAGAGTTCGGAGACCGCGATCGGAAGATCATTGCGCAGGGCAACCTGGAAATTGGCGTCTTCCACGTGGAAGGCGAGTTCTTCGCCTATGAGAACAATTGTGTGCACCAGGGCGGTCCCGCCTGCCAGGGCAAGATCATCAACCGGGTCGAGGAAGTCATTCACGAAACCGACAAGACCGCACATGGGCTGAAGTTTTCGGAAACCGACGTTCATATTGTGTGCCCGTGGCACGGATATGAATACAACGTTCGCACCGGCAGGCACCCCGGACAGAAGAATATCCGTCTGAAACCTTACAAGGTCGAAGTGAAGGACGGAGAGGTTTATGTCGTCGTCTGAAACCGAACTCGGCGACTTGAATGCGGCGGCGACGCGTGCGCTCGAAATCGTCGAAAAGGCTTTGCGGGACGGCGAAACCGAAGATATTCCGGACGAAACCGTGCAGCGCCTGCTTACCGCAGGGACCCGTCTTTTCGCGAACAAGGTCGAGATGGAAGATCGTTTTTTCTCGCCCTATACCGGGCCGGAGGCGGTAACCGCCACCGACGTCGTGATGACCTGCTCGGACATGCTGCGGGCGGTCAATCTTTCAACATTCGATCTCGCCATGTGGTTTCAACGCCCGCGACCCGAGGACAACGTTTAACGACGACGAGATTTAGATCGGCCGATAACGGCACATACCGATTGTCAGGAGTGACGTAATGGACACAGGAATAGAACAGATCAAAGAAAATCCGATTAAGGAAATCACGACCTATACGGATTCGCGCGACATATTGGCGAAAGCCCGCCAGCAGGCGGATGAGCGGAATTTCGACGATATATTCATCGCCGATATCGATGCGCATCACACGGAAACGGAATCCTGGCGCGAAATCATCGCCTATATCGACGATCCGGTCGTGCGCGCCCAGGCGGAAGAAATGGTTCTGCACCGTTCGGGCACACCGCCCTATGGCCTGAACGGCGATCTTGCGCTCCGCTACCAGGATGTCGGCGGTCGCATTCCCCACCAGGCGGCGCGCAGCGAAAAGGTCGACGAGAGCGAGATCAAGGAAGCAGGTCACCGTGACCTCGTCCTCGCCAAGCGCGCCTATGAAGCGATGGGCATCGACGTCCAGGTTGTCTTCCCCACCCCGATGCTGTTTCTCGGGATGCATCCCCAGTTCGACATGGAAGCCATTCTGGGCAAGGCCTACAACCGGTGGCAGGTCGAAAACATCCTGAAAAAGGATCCCAAGCTCAAGACCATGATGTTCCTGCCGTTCAACGACCCCGAAGCGGCACTGGAAACGATCGAGGAATTCGGCGATGCGCCCGGCTGCGTCGGTTTCATGGTCACCTCGGTCCGCTACAAGGCCGTGCACCACAATCATTACATGAAGGTCTACCGTGCGCTTGAAGAACGCGGCCTGCCGCTCGGCTTCCATGCCGGGTACTACTGGCAGGACCCGTTCATGATGCAGATTAACCGTTTCGGGTCGATGCACGCCCTGTCCTTCGTCTGGTGCAATGTCGTGCACATGACGAACTGGATCATGAACGGCCTGCCCGAGCGGTTCCCGAACCTGCCGGTGGTCTGGATCGAATCCGGGCTCTCCTGGGTGCCGTGGCTGATGCAACGCCTCGACCACACCTATCTGATGCGGTCCTCGGAAGCGCCGATGCTCAAAAAGCTGCCGAGCGAGTATATGAAAGAGATGTTCTACACCTGCCAGCCGCTGGAAACCGATCACATGAAGGCTGTCGAACTCACCTTCGAAATGATCAATGCGAAAACCCAGTTACTCTATGCCTCCGACTGGCCGCATTTCGACTTCGACACGCCGAGCGTGATCTGGGATCTCCCCTTCCTCGACGAGGAATCGAAGAAGAACATTCTCGGCGAAAACGCCAAGCGCCTGTTCGATTTCAATAAATAGGCGTTCCGGACCGGATACGAAAAGGCGGGCCTCGGCCCGCCTTTTTTTATCGCCAGTCGTCGATCGCAAATATTCCCGGCAGGTTGTAACCGTCTGTGGCAGGCCGGATCATCGCGACCCCGTTCATCCAGGTTCGGAAACCGTATTCCAGAAGCGCTTCGTAACATTCGCTGCGACCGGTATTGGTACCGGCAACCAGTCTTGCCGTGCCGCGCTGTGCAGCAAAACCCGCGCAGGCCTCAACCAGCCGGGCGAATTGCTCTGCCGCCGCCGGCCCGGGCACAACGCACGCGAACTTGACCACCGTCTGGCCGCTTCCCGCTTCGGAGCCGGCGCCCTGATGGCAACAGGCGAAACCGACCGGTTGTCCCTCCGACCGGAGCAGCACCGTATCGCCGAAACCGCCCTGCGCGATCGACTGAATTTCGCGGGACAGGTCCAGACCGGCCTCGATGGTGCCGGCGATGCTCCTGCATTGTTCGAGCGCGGCCCGCTGCGCCGTCGCGCCGAGCGACGAATAAAGCATCGTGGCGGGCGGCATCGCCTGCGACAGATCCACCTGTCTGTCCATGACCGCCGTAATCCGCTGCATCCGGAACCCGTATTCCTCGTAGAGACGAATATGTTTTGCGCTCTGCGGATGCGTAAACAGTCCCTGGAGCGCGAAGCCGCGCGCATCCATATAGCCGACCATCGCATCCATCATGGCCCGCGCGATTCCCTTTCCCCAATGCTTCACATCCACCGTCAGCGGGCCGAAAATACCGACGCTTCCCCAATCCATCACGAAACCGCAGGCGACCAGTTCTCCGTCAAGGTCGGCGGCAAATGCACCGTCCGGGTTGGCGCGAAAGCGCCCCTGCACGACATCGCCGTCGCCCCGGAAGTCCATCGGGTTTTCCAGGCCGAAAAAGGTGCCGAAAGCCTCGCGGTTTATCAGGTCTGCCGCTGCCAGATCGGATTTCGTCAGTTTGCGGATCACAGGATCGATCACGCGCCCCGCGCCTCGCGCCAGACATCGAGTTTCTGCTGCACCACACGGTCGGAAAAACCGAACAGGACGGATTCCGCGGACGCCCGATGACTGTGCGGCGCCCATGACGGAACCACGAAAACGTCGTGCTGTTTCCAGGCGAATATTTCGCCGCCGATCTCGGTTTCGCCTTCCCCTTCAAGTACGGTGAAAATCGCTCCGTCGGAACAGCGATAAGGCTGCCCCCGAAAGCCTTTCTCAAGCAGGGTCAACGCAGTCGTCATCGTCGACATTGCCGGTCCGCCATCGGACGGGTCCAGGTATTCCATCCGGTATCCGAGACAGGCATCCGGCGGTGCCGCTTTTTGCAACGCCGCCAGCTTTTCCCGTGCATCTTCATAGGGATATCGGAGCACCCGCGCGCGCCGGGGTGCAACCGTGTCATCGTCGCCGGGAATATAGCCATCCGGCGGGCCGGGCTCGAAAAACGTGGTGTCGAGTTGCGCCATCAATCCGTTATCGAGCCCGTCGAGCCAGACCATCGGCGTCGTGCCTTCGTGAATATGACCATGCCAGGCCCAGGACGGCGTAATGATGAAATCGCCGGGCTGCATTTCCAGGCGCCCGCCATCGACCGTGGTAAAGGCCCCGTCGCCTTCGAGAACAAGCCGCATCGCGGATTGCGTATGACGGTGTTCGGCCGCCCGTTCGCCCGGCAGGATGAGCTGCAGGCAGGCATAAAGACTGCGCGTCGTGCCGCCGAAATCGCCCAGTGCCGGGTTCTTCAGAACGAGAACGCGACGGCCCGCCTCCTCCGGAGTGATAACGTCGCCAGCCTCGGCAAGAAGCGGCCGGATTTCTTCGTATTTCCAGAGCACAGGATCATAGGGCGGCGCGGGTTCCCGCGGCACGTAGCGCGCCGTCTCCACCCAGAGCGGCTGCACATGATGCGCCGCTATGCGGTCGTAATACGTCCCGGGGTCTCGCGGTTTGCTGTCCATATCTACCGAACGTCGAGTTCCATTTTTCCAATGACATCCATCTGACAGACCACACGATCGCCGGGTTCGATGGGTCCGACCCCTTCCGGGGTCCCCGTCATCAGAATATCGCCGGGATAAAGCGTATAAAACCTGGAAGCGTATTCGATCAGTTTCCGGCAATCGAATATAAGATTCTTCGTATTGGAGTCCTGGCGGACCTCGCCATTGACCGTCAGGCGGAAATCCAGGTCGTCGGGATCGTCTATCTCGTCCGCCGTGGTCATCCACGGCCCGAGCACCGCATAGGAATCGAGCGATTTCCGGAGGCTGCGGTCCTCGACGCCACGCACGGTGATATCGAGACCGATCGCGTAGCCGGCCACGATATCGAGCGCGTCGTCGTAGGCTACGTTCTTGGCCGTCCTTCCAATGACCATCGCGAGTTCGATCTCGTGATCGTTGCGGCGGTCGGTGTGCCCAAGCGTAATGCCTTCGCCGGGACCTGCCAGCGCGGAATTCGCCTTCAGGAACAGCCCGTAGTCATCTATCGTCTTGATTTCGCGGCCGAAGTTAATCCCGGCGTCGTCCTGCGCTTCGGCGACATGCTTTGCGTAGTTTGCCGGCGCCGCGATGATCTTTGACGGATTCGCCACGGGACTTTTCAGGACGACGTTGTTGACGCCCTGAACGTAGCCCATCTTCCGGTTCTGCTCGATGCCGACCCTGATGGACTCGAGATCGGCGATCATCGCATCGCCATGCGGGCGCGGCCAGCGCTGCTGCGGAATGTCGTCCAGCGCGATCGTGACGTCGATAAGCTGGTCGCCCTTGATCAGGCCGAACTTGTCTTCGTTGTAGCGGCAGATTCTCATAAATCGGTCCTGAATTCCTGACGCGCACCGTCGGCCCAGGATATGCCATGGCCCGGCGTTTCGGGCGGCGCCATATTGCCGTCGGCATCCATATCGACCGGCGTATCGAACATCGGCTCCAACAGCGGAAAATCCTCCATCCAGCGGATCGACGGCGCCGCGCCCGCAACATGGATAAAGAGCGACGGCAGGAAGTGCGGCGACACGACCAGGTTATAGTGTTCCGCGATATGGGCGAGACGCAGGCATTCGGTAATCCCCCCCATCATCGCGAGATCGGGCTGAAGGATGGAAACCGCCCGCTCCGCCATAAGATGGGTCAGTTCCACCGCGCCCTGATGATGCTCGCCGGTCGCAATCGGAACCGTGCAATTCTGCGCCAGCGTGGCGAAGCCGTTTGTATCGTGTGCCGGCAACGGTTCTTCGAACCACAACGCGTTTACATCCGCCAGTACGTTGGACAGCCACTGGGCGCGGGCGAGATCGCATTTCTCGTTGGCGTCGGCCATGATATCGACCCCGTCCGGCAGGGCCTCCGCGACCGCCTGAATTCTCGGCAGATCGGCAGCGGCTCCCGCAACACGGAGCTTCACGGCAGTGCAGCCGCGATCGGCATAATCGAGCGCCCGTTCGACCGCCGCCTCCGGGTCCTGTGTCGGGCCGAACCCGCCGGACCCATAGATCGGCAACGTCCGCGCCACGCCGCCAAGCGCGGCATAAAGCGGCAATCCCTGGCGCTTTGCGTATAAATCCCACATGGCGACATCGATCGCCGCGATCGCCAGATACCCGACACCGCGCCCGAGCCGGTTGAGCGACCCCGCCAGCCGGCGCCACAGCGCCTGCGGCGGCACGATTTCCCGGCCCGACACAAAACGTGCCAGCATATCGCGGGCCGCCAGCGTCACGGTCTGGCCGCCGCCGCCGAGCACATAGGAAAATCCCGTGCCGGTAACGCCGTCGGAATCCTCGATATCGACGACAATCACATCGACCGCCGTTATGCCCGACCCGCCGGTCGGTCCGGAAAGCGGAAATTCCCAAAGTTCCGCCGTCGCATTTTCGAGCGTTACCGCCATCGGTCAGCCTTTCAGTGTAAGGGTTACGGTATCGCCATCCTCGATCCCGAACGCATCGCGTATACCGACCGCCGCGATCACTTCGACCTGGGCAGGCGGGTATCCATCGACGAGCGGATAGACAATCGCCCCGTCGATCCCGCCGCCGCCCGTTCCCACGTCGATCGAAACGCGCCAGCATTTGGCGTCGCAATCGTGCGGCCCGTCATTCGGGTTGTCCATATGAATACCGTCCGTCCGCTTCAGCCGCACCCAGACGGGCATGGACTCCGGGTCGTCCAGGATCATGTTGATCGTACCCGGGAACGGATCGACACCGACACGGTCGCGGAACTGTTCCTTCGCCCAGTGCAGCTGGGTGAAGGCGGTTCCCATCCCGATGCCGGTCGCCAGCCGGCCGGTGAGCTTTTCGCCCTTCACGGTGCGGCCGTCACGCCGCGCGGACGTCGACGTCCATGCGACCGATGCCCTCGCAGTAGCAATGCATCACGTCTCCCGGGACCACCGGGCCGACGCCTTCGGGCGTGCCCGTCATGATCACATCGCCGGGATACAGGGTGTAGAACTGCGATCCGTATTCGATCAGTTTCCGGCAGTCGAAAATCAGTTTGTCCGTGTTCGAATTCTGGCGCTCTTCGTCGCCGACATGGATTGAAAAATCGAGCTTGTCGGGGTCGGCGATTTCATCGGCGGTCACAAGCCAAGGCCCCAGCAGCGAATAACTGTCGATCGCCTTCCGCAGACTGCGTTCCTCGGTTCCCCGCACCGTCATGTCGAGGCCGATGGAATAGGCGGCCACATAATCGAGCGCGTTTTCATAGGATACGTTCTTCGCCGTCTTGCCGATTATCAGCGACAGTTCGATCTCGTGATCGTTGCGGCGGTCGGTGAAATGAAGATCGACCCCCTCGCCCGCCCCGACGAGCACCGGGTTCTTCAGGAAAAGCCCGTAGTGATCGATGGTTTTGATTTCCTGGCCGAAATTGACGCCCTTGTCGGCGATCGCCTCGTCCTGGTGCGCGTAATAATTCACCGGCGCGCCAATAACCTTGTTCGGGTTTGCGACGGGGCTTTTCAGGACCACCGATGAAAGCGCGTGTTTCTCGCCCGCCGACATCAGCTCCGTCGCCCGCGCGCAGACGGCGTCCAGATTGACGATGAGCGCATCGCCGACCGGCGCGGGCCAGCCGGCTGCGGGAATCGCATCCAGCGCGCCCGTCACATCGATCACGCTGTCTCCGTCGACCACACCCAGCCGGTCGTTATTAAAACGGCAGATTTTCATGCCTCATCCCCTGAATTTTGATATGTGAACTGGTAATGGCATTCCCGCCGCAAGCGGTCCAGTGCAAATTTGAGAGGGCTTGAACGCGGGGCAAAGGTGCGTAAACTGCGCGCGCCGCGGGTGTAGCTCAATGGCAGAGCAGAAGCTTCCCAAGCTTACGACGAGGGTTCGATTCCCTTCACCCGCTCCAGCCCAAGTCCAGCCGGTCTTTACGAAAATTCCCGATCAGAAACCCGCCGGCAGCAGACGTCCGAAGATCATTCGACGTCGGCAAGCCGGGCGAGCCAGGCTGCGGGCACGATGCCGGTATCGACGCCGCGGCCGAGGTAATATTTCCACAGCTTGCCGATATGCGCCGGGCGACTGAACCGGCTTAGAAAGTCCGCCATTTCATCCTGCGAAAGCCCGGTCACGGTGCCGAGCGAGGCGGCGCGAAAAAGCGTTCTGGCGTTCTCCTCGAAATGCACGGAATCGACCAGCAGCGCTTCGACGCTCTCGGCGGTTACGGTGACGCCATGGGCCCGGATCAGCGCCGCATGGCAATCGCCCAGCGTCGCCGCAAGCGCCCTGCCGCTTTCCACCGTATTGATATGCCCCGGGTCGGGATGCACGGGAATGCCGTCCATCCACCGCGCCGCATGGTTTTTGACCGGCACCAGCGGGCGCCCCGCGACAAGCGTGAACATGGTCGCCGTTTCAGGGTGGAAATGCCCGACCGCGTTGATGTCGGGCCGCGCCTTCATGATTTCGGTATGAATAAAGACTTCGCGCGGCGGCGCCTTGCCCGGCGGTCCCTCGACCAGGTTTCCGTCAAGATCGCAGACCAGCAGGTCGTCGGGCTCCAGCGCGGCGCGGGAATCGTCGAAGGACTGAATCAGAATGCCGCCGTTATCCGGCAGCCGCACGCTGACATGCCCCGAATAATCGATCAGTCCCTCCATGTTCATGATCCGCGTGCAAACGGCGACCTTTACGCGCAGGGATTCAAGGTCGGAGTTATGGCCTTTCATGTCTTTTTCCCGACGATATGAAAGATATGCCAGTGCTTGGGCGTACCCCGCGGCGTCACGGAATCGTCCTCTTCTTCCTCGAAAAACTCGATGGTAAATGGCTGCAGCACTTTCATCGCCTCGGTTTTTGTAAAATGCGTCATTTCAGGATTACCGGCCCAGGAATCCCGGTCCCCGTAGAATTGTCCAGAAAATCGCCCGCCGGGCCTGAGCGCACCGACGATCTTTTCCCAGACCGCCGGAAAGGCGGCGGCCGGACACAACGGCAGCGAAAATGCCGCATTGATCAGCGTACAGGGGCGCAGGCGCATATCCTCGTATCTTGCGACCTGCGTTTCGATCTCCGCGCCGTCGGGCAGGTCGGGACGCGACATAAGCTTCTCGATCGCCTCCCGTGCGGCATCGATCGCCAGGACCGGCCAGCCGCGGCGCAGTATCTCGATGGTGTCGCGCCCGGATCCGCATCCGAGATCGACGGCAAGCCGGTCGGCCGCCGGCCCTTCGCGGTCGAAGGCATCCAGCGCCTTCAGCAGGGTCGGCCGCGGCGGGCGGTTTCCGGTCTTTTCGTAATAGGACGACCAGTCTCCCCTCGGGTCCGGGTCAGATGAAATTTTGCCCGCCATCGACAATCATGCCCTGGCCCGTGATATAGGCCGCTTCGTCCGAACACAGAAACATCATCGCCTTCGCCAGATCGTGAATTGTCCCCTGTCGCGGGAGCGCCTGGGAAGCCGTCATCGACTTGAACATCTCGCGCGGCACTGACGGCCGTTCGACCTCGGTCTGCATCACGCCCGGCCAGAACGTGTTGACGGTAATTCCATAGGGCCCGACCTCTCGCGCCATAGACCGGGTCATGCCGATCATTGCGGCCTTTGTGGTGATGTAATGCAGGTAGTTCGGCCGGCCCATCATCATCGTGCCGGAAGATACGTTGATGATGCGCCCCCACTTCGCTTCGATCATCGGTTTCACCGCCGCCCGCGAACACAGGAACGCGCCGTTCACGTTCACATCGACAGCGCGCTTCCATTCGTCGACCGGCAGTTCCCAGAACGGCGCCATCGTGATCTGCGAAAAAATCGCCGCATTGTTTATGAGAATATCAAGACGGCCGTATTCGGACAGCGCCTTGTCGACCATCGACAGGGCCGAAGCCTCGTCCGCGACATCGACCTGGACGGCAAGCGCCTTTCCCTGCTTGTCGAGGATTTCCTTCTGCACGCGTTCGGCATTGTCGCCGTTAATGTCGGCGATGACCGGAATGGCGCCCTGCGCCGAAAAATAGTGGGCATAGCCCCGGCCGATGGCCTGCCCTGCGCCGGTGATAATCACAACGCGGTCCTTGAGGCTGTCATAGGACGCGTTCTTGTCGACGTTCATCGTCGAATAGTCGATATAGCCGATTTCCGTGTCGGTCATTTTATCTCTCCCGTTTTATCGGGAATAGTTGTGCATGCCGACGGCGCGAAGGCAAGCCGCGCATCAGCCTTTGAGCGCGCCCACCTGGGCGAGAAGCCGGACCAGGTGCGGGTCGTGCACATCGTGGGTCCGGAGCGCCTCGACGGTCTGGGCCAGGTATTCGTCGCACGGGCCGTACTTTCCCGCCGCGGTCGCGATATAGCCTGCCTGTTCCTCGATCGTCATGTCGCCGGCAAACTGCGGGTGATCAAAACGGATGACGAATGTCAGGGCACATACATCGGTACCGTCGACGTCGACATTCACCCATTCGGACGTGTAGGCGTTTGTCCACATTTCGCGTTCCCATAACGGCTGAAGGTCGTTTTCACAAACCGTTTCGGGCAGGGTAAAGACGACACCTTCGCAATTCTCGCCCGCGCGTTCTTCCAGCGCGAAGGCGAGCCCCGGATTCTCCGGCGTGCCCCGGGCAAACAGCGACCAGATGGAACATCCGCGCCGGTATCCGGCAAGGCAGCCTTTTTTCGCCTCGACGAATTCGAAACAGGGATTCCACATCAGCGAGGCATATCCGAACACCCGGATACAGCCCGGATCCGGCGCCCGCGCGAGGGTCTCACGCAGGGAATGGGTCCGCGCCTCTTCGCTGATCGGTTCGACCATCTTCGCGGGCGGTGGATTAGCCATTCGCGGATTGTTTCCGGTTTACCATTGCGACACCACACAGGACGCAGGCAGTCCCCGCCCATGCCCACCAGGTAGGTGCTTCTCCAAAGAAGATCATGCCCGACAACACACCTGTCAACGTTACAACGTAATTGAGCTGCGACGCATAGGTCGGGCCCGAGAGGCGGATCATCTCGAACAGCGCAAAGAACGCAAAACCGGAAATGATGGCATGCCCGAAGACGGCTATATCCTGAACCCTCAACGGCAGCATCGGCACGTGAAAAGCGTCCGCGAGCAAACACACCGGAAGCATCACGATCGCCCCGAACCACACCATTCCCGTCGTCAGCGACAGGGAATTTCCAGTTGCCGGGCGCAGGCGGTCGATCAGGATATTCGCCAGCGAATAGGTCAGCGGCGCCGCAAGGCCGAATAACAGCCAGGGAACCATCGACGGATCCGGAAGGCTTTCCCGCGGGGCGACGAACAGGATCACACCGACGAAACCGAGACTCAGCCCGGCGGCCCGGAGCGCCACGAAATTTTCAAGCCGCATGGCAAGACTGATCGCGTAGGTAAAAATCGGTGTCAGGCCAAGAACGACCGCCAGAGCGCCGCCGGGGATGTACTTGACCGTCGTATACCAGACGACGTTTGCACAGACGATGCGCATACCGCCGATGATGACATAATAACGGAGGTGCTCCCCGGTGACGCCGGGGAACGTTCGGCGGATCGCGCATATCGACGTCAGGATAAGCGCCGCGATCGTCGCGACCCAGAAGACATAGCCCAGGGGGAGAACGCCCGCCGTGGTCGCGACCTTCGCGATCCCGATCGCCACGCCCCAACCGATGCCGCAATAAAACAGCAGGCCGAGCGAAATCCAGCGGATGCGATCCATCTCAGCCCCTCGGGGCCGGCCTCAGATCACTTCCTTCTCGCGCAAGGCCGCCAGATCCTCGTCCGTCAGGTTCAGTTTTTCGCGCAGGACTTCTTCCGTATGCTGGCCGACCAGCGGCGGCGCCTGGCGGTAGGTCACGGGCGTTTCGGAAAATTTCATCGGGCTGGCGATCACATCGGCCCCGTGATCTCCGGCCAGCGGGTGTTCCATCTTGACGACCATCTCGCGCGCCTTCACATGCGGATCGTCAAACACCTGCTGAAGGTTGTTGATCGGCCCGCACCCGATTTTCTGGGCCTCGAGCGCCGACAGCCAATCCGCCGAAGTCCGCGCCGCAAACACCTCGTTGAGGATCGGCACAAGGGCCTCGCGATTGCGCACCCGGGCATCGTTGGTGGCGTATTCCGGATCGGACGAGAGATCGGTCCGGCCCGCCATCTCGCAGAAACGTCCGAACTGGCTGTCATTGCCGATCGCAACGATGATGAACCCGTCCGCCGTCCTGAACGGCTGATAGGGCACGATATTGGGGTGGGCATTGCCGAGCCGGCCGAGCATATCGCCATGGATGTAGTTCATCCCGGCATTCGCGAGCATCGCAACCGTCGTATCCATCATGCCGATGTCGATATACTGCCCCTGCCCGGTCACAGCCGCATGGCGAAGCGCCGCGTTTACGGACACGCTGGCATACATGCCGGCCATGATATCGGCAATCGGAACGCCGACCTTTTGCGGTTCCCCATCGGGCTCGCCCGTGATCGACATCAGTCCCGCCATGCCCTGGATCAGAAAGTCGTATCCGGGACGTGGCGCATAGGGACCGGTCTGACCGAACCCCGTCACCGAACAGTAGACCAGCTTCGGATTGCCGTCCTTGAGATCGTCATAGGCCAGCTTGTACCGCGCCAGGTTGCCGGTCTTGAAATTCTCGACCAGCGCATCGGCGTCCATCGCCATCCGGCGCACGATTTCGGCGCCTTCCGGTTTGGCGATATCCAGCCCCACAGACCGCTTGTTCCGGTTGGCGCCCAGATAATAGGAACTCTCGGTGGTGTCCGCACCGCTGTCGTCTTTCAGGAAAGGCGGCGCGAAACGGCGTGTATCGTCCCCCGCTCCCGGCTTCTCGATCTTGATCACGTCGGCGCCCAGATCGCCCAGCATCTGCGTGCAGGTCGGGCCGGCAAGCACCCGGGTTAGATCGACAACGGTGACGCCCGACAGCGGGCCTTTGGCTTCTGACATATGAACTCTCCCAGTTGCGGTGTGGTTTAAGGCATCGCGCCCGTTTGCTCAATGTCATTGAACCCGCGGCATTTGTGCCGATTCCGCGCCATCGGTATTTTCTGGGTGTATACTGCGAAAGCTTCATGTCCATCATCCAAGACATTTTGGCAAGCGCGCCGGGGGTATCCGAATGGTCCTTCGCCGCCCTGTGCCTTCTCAGCTTCCTGACCTCCGCCGTTTCCGCGGCCTTCGGGCTCGGCGGCGGTGCGGCGCTTGTCGCGGTAATGGCGTCGACCATGCCGCCGCTCGCGATCATTCCGGTGCACGCGGTGGTCCAGGTCGGGTCCAATTTTTTCCGCGCGGCGATGATGTGGCGCAATATCCTGTTTCTCTGGATGCCCACATTCGTGGTGGGCACGGTTATCGGCGCCGCAATCGGCGGCCAGATCGTCTTCGCCCTGCCGAAATACCTGCTTCAGGCGATTATCGGCATATTCGTTCTGTACGCCGTCTGGGGCCCCAAGATGAAGGCGATGGAGCCGACAAAAATCCGGTTCGCGATCGTCGGCGCGCTGGCGTCTTTCGCGACCATGTTCGCCGGTGCGACCGGGCCGTTGATCGCCCCCTTCATCAAGGCTTCGACATCGGACCGCATGATGACCGTCGCGACACATGCCGCCTTCATGTCCTGGCAGCACGGCGTGAAAATTCTGACCTTCGGCTTTCTCGGCTTCGCCTTCGCGCCCTATGCGCCCCTGATGGGATTGATGATCCTGTTCGGCGTCGTCGGCACATGGTCCGGCAAGTTCATCCTGCACTGGATGCCCGAAAACGTATTCCGCAACGGTTTCAACCTGGTGCTGACGGTGCTTGCGCTTCGCCTGCTCTATGAAGCCTCCGTCGAGGTTCTCGGGTGATCGAACTTCTGACAATCACGCCTGAAATCGACGGATGGATGTTTATCCTGTTCACCGGGCTTGCCGCCGTTACCGCGGCGTTCGGCGTCGTTGCCGGGCTGGGCGGCGGCGTACTGCTGATCGGCATCATGGCCACCGTTTTTCCGCCGGTCGCCCTTGTCCCCGTCCATGGCGTCGTCCAGGCCGGATCGAACATTACCCGCACCATCATCGCGCATCGCCTGGTCATGAAGCAGGCCATCGTCCCCTTCGCCATCGGCGCTGTTCTCGGATCGGCCATCGGCGGACGGATCGTCGTTTCAATTCCGGTGTCGCTGATGCAGGCGATCCTGGGCATGTTCATGCTGTATGTGTGTTTCTCGCCGAAAATCACGGCGGGCATACCGACCCAGAAACGGTTTTTCGCGCTCGGCGCCATCGGCGCCTTCATTTCGATGTTCATCGGCGCGACCGGCACGATTCTCGCGCCCTGGGTCCGCGGCGTCAGCGAGGACCGGCGGATATTCGTCGCCACGCATTCCTGCATCATGATGTTCATTCACGGGCTGAAGGTTATCGTTTTCGTCGTGCTCGGGTTCGAATTTTTCGCCTACCTGCCGCTGATGGCCGCCATGGTGACGGCTGGATTCGCGGGAAACTGGGTGGGATTCAAGCTGCTCGACGTGATGGAAGAAGCCCTGTTCCGCCGGGTCTTCCAGGTCGTCCTGGTATTGCTTTCCGTGCGCCTGTTGTGGAGCGCCGCCGATAAATCCGGCTACTTCTGATGGAAAATTTCCTCGGGGTGCCCGATGTCGGTTTCTGGCTGACGGTCGGCCTTGTCGTCGCCGCCACGATTACGACCTTTCTGGGAACCGTCACCGGCACCGCCGGCGGGCTGATGCTGCTCGCCATCATGACCTTCTTCTTCCCCCTCGTCGTCCTGATCCCCATGCATACGATCATCCAGCTCGGCGCAGGGTCGAGCCGCATGTTCATGATGTGGCGATACGTAAAGAAGCCCCTGATCCTGCCCTTTGCCATCGGATCCTGTATCGGCGCATTCGCGGGCGCGCAGATATTTTCGACCCTGCCCTCGGCGATCCTCCAGGGCATTCTCGGCGTCTTCATTCTGGTCGTTATGTGGACGCCCCGCCTCGGCGCCGGCGGGCCGGAACGGCTGCGGTTCGGAATCCTCGGAGCCGCGGCGACGTTCCTCGGTATATTCGTCAGCGCAACCGGGACGTTCCTGTCGCCCTTTATCGCCCATGCCAGCCACGACCGGCGTATTCACGTGTCGACGATGGCGACCCTGATGGCAATTTCCCACATCACGAAACTCATCGCCTTCGGTTTCGTCGGCATGGCGATCGGCGCCTACATACCGCTTGTCGTGCTGATGATCGTCGGCACGGTGATCGGAACCTGGCTCGGCCAGCATGCGCTCAACCGCATCCCGGAGAAACTGTTTCGCCAGATATTTCGAATTCTGCTGACTCTGCTGGCGCTCCGCCTGCTGGTCGGCGCGGCGATCGAGGCCGGCTGGCTCGACGGCATCGTGTAACAGGGTGTTTCCCGCGGCACTAAAGTTCCGCTAGACTTTGCCCATGACCCGCCCCGCCAAGCCCGATGGCACTTATGCAAGCACCTGCTGGGAGTGCAGCACCCGCTGCGGTTCCCTTGTCACCGTCAAAGACGGCCGCGTCACCACGGTTGGCCCGAACAAGGATCATCCCGGCTCGAAGGGCGCTTTCTGCGTCAAGGGTATCCGCGCCCTGCCGGAACTGACATACAGCGAAAACCGCATCCGCCGCCCCATGCGCCGCACCGGCGCCCGCGGTAGCGGAGACTGGCAGGAGATTTCCTGGGACGAGGCGCTCGACGAGATCGCCGACCGCCTGCTCGGGGTGCGGGACGAACACGGCCCTGAATCCCTTGTCGGCGCCGTCTCCAGCGCCTTTTTCAGCCGCGGGGCAATGGTCGCCCTGCTGATGCGCTCGCTCGGCTCGCCGAATTGGATGATGAACCAGGATTTGTGCGGCGGCTGCCGCGCCCTGTCGGACAGGATCACCGGCCTCGGAGTCATCGGCGGCGAAAACGTCGACAACACGCGCTGCGCCCTTATCGTCGGACGCAATCCGTCTGCCGCGGACCCGGTTCAGTGGATGGCGCTGAAGCGCGCCAGGGCGAAGGGCGCAAAAGTCATCGTTATCGATCCCGCGCGCACACCCGCCGTCGATATCGCCGATCTCTGGCTGCGCCCGCGTCCGGGCACCGATGTCGCCCTGGGGCTGGCGATGATCCATGTCATCGTTTCGGAGAACCTGCACGATGCAGATTTCGTGGACAACTGGACCCACGGATTCGACGAACTGAAAGCCCGCGCCGCAGAATACCCGCCGACGCGCGCCGCCGCACTGACCGGCGTACCGGCCGACGATATCATCGCCGCAGCCAGGATGTACGCCGACGGTCCGTCCAGCTTCGTGTCGGGACACGGCATCGACGCGTTTTCGAACGGCGTCCAGACCTTCCGCGCGTTTCACTGTCTCGTCGCCGTCACCGGCAATGTCGATCGCAAAGGCGGCAACCTCCGTGTCAAACGGCCCCGCGGGTTCCGGAACTACATCGATATCCTGCACGATCCCGCCTTCGCCCTGCCGGACGCGGTCGCCGACCGGACGCTCGGCGCAAGCCGGTTCCCCATGTGGGCCGGCCCGAAAGGCTGGCAGACCTCGGCGCACAATCCGACCGTGCTGGATGCAATTCTGACCGGCAGGCCCTATCCGGTGCGGGCGATGTACGTGTCCGGCGTCAACATCGCGGTGACATACCCGGATACGCAGAAAGTCATGGCGGCGCTGAAGTCGCTCGACTTCCTCGTCGTTGCCTCGCACATGATGACCCCGACCTCGGAAATTGCGGATATCGTCCTGCCGAAGACCACCGGGCTCGAAGAGGAAGAGGTCTCGCTGGAACCGTCGGCGCAGATCGTGTGCTACACGAACCCGGTGAAACCGCCCGAGAACGAGGCCAGGTCGGATTTCGACTTCACGACCGATCTCGCCCGCCGCCTGGAGGCCCGGGGCATCGACACCCGCAAATTCTTCCCGTGGGAAACCAAGCAGGAATTCAACGAATACCTGCTCGGCGACGAAGTCGA